>OGGQ01000864.1_pt1 | contig 42551 bp, 35 predicted proteins | sample 1571191 | NCBI WGS metagenome assembly OGGQ01 (sample SAMEA2582061, study PRJEB24529) | metagenome | biome: Human gut stool | place: China | collected 2011
CGCTGCGCGCTTCACGGAGCGAGAGCGTGTCCCAATGAGGACCATACTCTGCCCCGCCATGTGCGGGAAGTTTACGACAGCTGTGATCAGTAACCATAACTTTATTTTACACCGCCATCTTCCTTGACAACTGCTTTGACATAAACATATAATGTAATATAGCGCCCAATAGGGCCATGTCCGGCCCAGCCGGACGACTAAATAGAACGGATCCATTCCGAAAAGGTGAACATATGCAGATTTTAATAAAGGGAATAAAAACCAATTACATTGAGGCCGGAGAAGGGGACAGCATCCTGCTGTTGCACGGCTGGGGTTCCAATATCGGCCTGTTTCAGCAGCTGATCGGGCATTTGAGCAGGGCCCACAGAGTCTTCGCGCTGGATATGCCCGGCTTCGGTGAAACAGAAGAGCCGAAAGAGCCGTGGTGTGTGGATGACTATGTGGATTTCGTGCGGGAATTTCTGGCAGTTATGGGGATAAAGAAGACCAGCCTGTTGGGGCATTCCTTCGGAGGCCGCGTGATCATTAAGATGGTGACCGGCGGGAAAAGCCCAGCGGAATTTACGAAGCTGGTGCTGGTGGATTCGGCGGGCATACTGCCGAAGAAAAGCATGAAACAGAAATTCAAAACCAGGCTCTATAAAATAGGAAGAAAGATTTTAAGCATCGGGGTTGTGAAAAAACTCTATCCCGACGCGTTGGAGAATTACCGCCGCAGCCACGGATCCGCCGACTACAACAGCGCGACGCCTGTGATGCGCCAGACACTTGTAAAGGTGGTCAATGAGGATCTGGAGCCTCTGTTATCCTCCATTAAGCAGCCCGTCCTGTTAATCTGGGGCGATATGGACACTGCGACGCCTCTGTCCGATGCCAGGATTATGGAGAATAGGATAAAAGACAGCGGCCTGGTGGTGGTAAAAGGCGCCGGACATTACTCCTATCTGGAGCAGCCGGATTTTGTTTGCAGAGTGCTGGATTCTTATTTTTCAGCCTGATACGGATATGCAGGCAATTAAAAGCGGCGGGATACCGGCGCGGAAACGGGGATGACGATGACAATCATAGCTGCAATACTGTATATAGTGACATTTCTGGCAGGGTTTTCGATGCTGTTTCTGCATAGTCTGCATATGTTTCAGCAAAACTCTTACAAACCCAATGTACAGAGAAAATGGCTGAAGGAGCACGCGGGGGATATGACCGGGCGGTCTTTGGCCTTCCTTTTGTCCATACCGCTGCTCTTATTTGGCGGCTTGCCGGGCCTATTTGCCGCCTGTGCGCTCAATCTCCTAACAGCTTGGGGGAACCGGCCGAGAGAAGCCAGAATCCCACTGAAACTGACAAAACGTGTGGTCCGCATGATGGTGACTGCCGGTGTTGTGACCGGCGCCTTTCTTGCCGCGGTCTTTCTGCTGCAGAATCTGCTGACTCATGATAACCTGCTGCTGTCCGTTGCGGTTCCGCTTTTTGGAGTGCTTGCGCCCGAGATTGTGCTGCTTTCCAACTTCATGAACCGGCCGGTGGAAAAGGCGGTCAGCCGGCACTTTTACCGTGAGGCAGAGAAAAAACTGGAGTCCATGCCAGAGCTTAAAGTGGTCGGAATCACCGGCAGCTACGGGAAAACCAGTGTGAAGCATTACCTATACAAGCTTTTATCTGCGAAGTACAATGTGCTGATGACTCCGGGCAATTATAATACCACGCTGGGCGTGGTGATCACCGTACGGGAGCATTTGAAGGCAACCCATGAGATCTTTCTCTGCGAGATGGGCGCCAGGAATGTGGGGGATATAAAGGAGATCTGCGATCTGGTACATCCGGATTACGGTGTGATCACCTCCATCGGACCGCAGCATCTGGAGAGCTTTCAAACAATAGAAAATGTGGTTAAGACAAAATTCGAACTGGCGGATGCCCTCCCTGAAGACGGCATTGCATTCCTTAATTATGACAACGAATATATCCGCCGGCGGGAGACCGGCAAAACGTCTGTGACCTATGGCGCAGAGTATCCCGGCTGCGATTACCGCGCCTATGACATAAGCGTATCCTCCAAAGGCACCTCCTTTAAGATGAAGGACGGTTCGGGGAAGGAATGGGAATTTAGCACAAAGCTGCTTGGCGCCCACAATGTGAAGAACATAGCGGGTGCGATCGCTGTGGCCAACCGGCTGGGCGTTTCCATGGAAGCCCTGACCATGCAGGTGCGGCGGCTGGAAGGAGTCGAACACCGTCTTCAGCTGATCAAAAGTCCCCGTGGCCTGATCATAGATGACGCATACAATTCCAATCCCAGCGGAGCCAAGGCGGCGCTGGATGTTTTGAAACAATTCGACGGAATCCGGATTCTGCTGACGCCAGGCATGGTGGAGCTGGGGGAGAAGCAGTACGAGTATAATAAGATTTTCGGCACACAGGCTGCGGGCGCTGCGGACTTTATCATACTGGTAGGTGAAAAGCAGGCAAAGCCCATAAAGGACGGTGCGCTGGAAGCCGGATTCGATCCGGATAAACTGTTTGTGGTAAATGGGCTGAAGGAAGGACTTAGCCGCGCGGATGGCATACACGCTGGCAGCGCATCCAAGGTAATACTTCTGGAAAACGATCTGCCGGATAATTATCTGTGAGGCTAAAACGCATTGCGTGCATAAAGATCAGCGGTCATTGATATAAAAATGGAGGAGTCAATAATGAAGATCAAAGTTGGTGTGTTTTTCGGCGGACAGAGTGTGGAGCACGAGGTGTCCATCATATCGGGCATCCAGGCCTACTACGCATTAGATACGGAGAAGTATGAGCCGATACCGATCTATATCAGCAAGAAGAATGAGATGTATGTGGGGAGCGAGGTCGGCAAGATCGAGTCCTACCGCAACATAGACGAACTGCTGAAAAACAGTCAGCGCGTCATCCTTGTAAATGAGGGGAATCAGGTGAAGCTGATCCGCTATCCCTTTAAGAAATTCGGCAGCAACGAACTGGGAACGATCGATGTGGCATTTCCGGTGGTCCACGGAACCAATGTGGAGGACGGCACGCTGCAGGGGTATCTGCGCACACTCTGTATCCCCTACGCGGGCTGCGATGTGACGGCATCCGCCCTGGGCATGGATAAATATGCGATGAAGACAGTGCTGAAGGACAACGGTATACCGGTGCTGGACTGCCGCTTGGCGGATATCAAACGCTACCATGGCGCTCCTTCAAAAGTGATAGAAGAGATCGAAGCCGGATTTTCCTATCCTGTGATTGTAAAACCTGTAAACCTGGGTTCCAGCGTGGGCATTAAGATCGCGCGGGACAGGGAAGGGCTGGAGGCAGCCCTTGATTATGCGTTTGAGTTCGCAGAAAAGGTACTGGTGGAACGCGCCATCACCAGCCTCAAAGAGGTCAACTGTTCCGTGCTGGGCGATTATGAGGAGGCCGAGGCATCAGAGTGCGAAGAGCCGGTGAACAGCGATGAGATACTAAGCTATGAAGATAAGTATATGTCCGGCGGCAAAGGCGGAAAGACCGCAGGAGCCAAGAGCGGAGGCAGCAAGGGCGGCATGTCCGGCCTGAAACGGAAGCTTCCGGCCGAGATCGCTCCGGAAACCAGAGAGAAGATCCGCAGTCTGGCTGTGAGGACCTTCCAGGCATTAAATTGCAGCGGTGTGTCCCGCATTGACTTTATGATCGATATGGAGAGCGGGGAGATCTTCGTCAATGAGATCAATACCATTCCGGGTTCACTCTCCTTCTACCTGTGGGAAGCCACAGGCATGCCTTATGCCGAGCTGCTGGACCGCATGGTGAAGCTGGCGCTCAAGAGGGAGCGTGAACGGGGAGAGATCACATATTCCTTTGATACGAACCTGCTGGCCGGTGTGACCTTAGGACAGGGCGCCAAGGGTTCCAAAGCATAATATAAGGAAGATTAGCATACAAATAGCAGACAGGGATTTGCGGGAGACGTTTCCACAAACCCTGTTTTTATTGTTGCTGAAGCGGCCCGCCGCAGGCGGAGAATCCCGCGAGCAGTATTCTTTTTCAATTATATTTTTTTGTAAAAGCACTTTGTTTTTGTCCCGCGCATAGAGTATTAGTAAACGTGTGACGGGGTACGGATGCTTGAAAACATTTCAGAAACCATTGACGCCGCAGGAAGAGAGTCTTTATCTGACCCGTTTAAAAGAGGGCGATCTGGCGGCCAGAAATGCCCTGATTGAACGCAATATGAGACTGGTTGCACATGTAGCGAAAAAATACAATCTGGCGGACCGTGATCTGGAGGATATGATCTCCATCGGAACGATCGGGCTGATCAAGGCTGTCAACACCTTTAATCCCGGAAAAGGCAGCAGACTTGCCACCTATGCGGCAAAGTGCATTGATAACGAGATTCTGATGATGTTCCGTGCGGAAAAGAAATATGGAAGGGAAATTTCACTGTTTGAACCCATCGGGACAGATAAGGAAGGGAACGAGATCAATCTGCTGGATGTGATTGAGACGGATGAAAGAGATATCACGGAAAGAGTATCCCTGCAGCAGGACGTACAGAGGCTTTACGACATATTTGAGCACTGCCTGAAAGATAAGGAGAAGCTGGTGATCCGCATGCGCTATGGCCTGTACGGGCAAAAGGAATATACACAGAGGGAGATCGCAGCTTATCTGGGCATCAGCCGCAGTTATGTATCACGGATTGAGAAGAAGGCGCTGGAGAAGCTTAAGAAAGAGTTTGAGAGGAGAGGGTGAAGGGCCCAGCCGGAAAAAATAAAAGAGATGAATTAGTAGCACCGGTATGCCTGGATATGGCAGACCGGTGCTGAGTATTTGCTGGCTGAATTAAATCATGTCATTTCCATCGTCAGCTTTGCTGTGGTCTTCGTTTCTGCATACGGTATTCATTTGGAGACAATCCAGTATTTTTCCGAAAAGTGGAGGAAAAATACTGGGAAGTATGAAATCCTGTTTTTTGTGAAATGAACTGTACCGTGTCCTCTGTCTGTGCCAGCAGTGACTTGGCATACTCAATGCGGCAGGAGGTGATGTACTCGGATAGATTGTATCCTGTATAGCGTTTGAATAACCGCGAAATATGAGATTCGTTATAATTTACATAATCCGCAATAACAGTCAGATTCAGGTCTTCAGACAAATGGCTTTGAATATAATTCTGTATGGAAGCAATCAGCTGCCGGGTCTTATTGCTGTTATTTTCATTGGCGATCCTAAATAGAATCTCTCCTAACTGGCGCAGGTACAAAAACGCGTGCTCCCAATCCGGGAAATCATTAATGAAATAAAGCGGATACATGGCTATTTCCATAGCAATCCTAGGCACTAACTTGTAATGCTCTATATATTCCAGATAAATCAGCACTATGGAAAAATAGATTTTAATTGTCCCCACATGGTGCATGTTTTTGATAACGGTACAGTATTGACGGCAATGCTGCAGTTCTGTTAAAAATAAATCCCGTTTCCCCTGATACAGCGCCTGCTTCATGGAAAACAGCCTGCCGGACAAGGCGGCAGACGGCAGTCTTGTGACAGGGGAAGTATCAATATTTATATTTTCTGTCATCGCGGTATCCGGACCGGCAACCGTATTTGAAAACGGAAACCGGGGAGAAGGGTTCGTATTTCTTTCGATTACTCTGGCAGCCGAGGAGTGAATGGACAACAGGGAGCTTTCCTCATAATAGGCATCATACAGGAGTTGATAGGAGCGTGAGACTTCATCCCAAGCCACTTTCTCCCGATATAGGCACAGAGAAAGCGCCTGGTGCTTTATTTCGGTGCAGATATCCAGAAAGGAATCCATCGTATCCTTCAGGCAGTTAAAATAAGAAACCTCCTTCTCCGGATAGTCGCGTTCCTGAAAAATCCATAATAAAACACCCTTCTCTGTTTCCACAAAGGAAAAAAGAAACAGATTTCCCAATAAATGTTCCATTCTCTCCAGATAGAAAGAAGAATCGCAAATGGAGGAAGGCGAACGCCGGATATGCATCAGCATCAGATATACTTCCTTCTCAAAAGAAAAATGAATTTCCAGAGAAGAATTTTTGACAAAACATTCCATATCTTTGGTGAGATCCCCATGAACCACTTCCCGAAGAAACTGCTGCTCCTGCAAAAGAAGAAGCAGTTTTTCCTTTTTCTGAATATCGCTTAGATAGCTTTTCTCCTCTCTTTTCTGTAAGATAGCATGGCAGCAGGAAACTGCCACATCCAGGATTTTTGCATCTGATTCTGCCTTCAACAGATAGATGGCGCCGGGATATCGATTGGCTTCATAAATATAGTCAAATACCTCATAGGCTGTCAGAAAAATAAGCTGGCAATCCGGCCACTGATTGTGAAGCTTGTCCGCAATCTGCAGACCGCTTACCCTGGGCATATTGATATCCAGAAAGGCAATATCAATATGGGAGGACGCAACGATCTGCAACGCTTCAGGACCGGATGTGGTCGTTATTGTGTTGATTTCACAAAAATCAATATGTTGCAGCAGGTTCGTGATATAGCTGATTACATGGTATTCATCGTCAACTAACAATATTTTTATCATGAGTTTCCCGCTCCTTTCCAGGGGATTGCTGTATTGGCAAAAAGAGTTGGATACACAGGCCGCCTAAGGGGCTGCGGATTGCTGTAAGATGGCTGGAACCGTCGGAATATATACTCAGTCTTCTTTGAATATTCAAGATACCTGTCATTTCCCGTAAAGGGTCGCCGGTAGATGCAGACTGGAGGTTAGCTTGGATCTTCTCCAGCTGAGCATCGGAAAGTTCGTCTCCGTTATCTTCTATAGAAATAATCAGTTCAGAATCATGATTGGAAACCGCTACTTTTAACAAACCGTCATCTACTTTATTGCGAAGCCCATAATTGAAAGCATTTTCTAAAATGGGCTGGATAATTAATTTCGGCACCAGAATGCTGGAATATTCAGCGGGAAGGTCATCGGTCTCCACGCGGATTCGTCCTTCAAAACGCAGTTTCTGGATTTCACAATACAGGATTGCGTGACGGTACTCTTGATTTAAGGGCATATAGTCCTGGCTGTTGCGTGTAATATATTGGAAATATAGTCCCAAAGTATCTGACATATGGTAGGCTTCCGCATATAGCTCATCCTGTATCATGCGGCGCAGCAGGAACAGGGAATTGTAGAGAAAATGTGGGTTAATCTGTGCCTGAAGCTGTTTTAATTCCGCTTTATTTAAAAGCAATTGCTGCTGATAATCCTTTTCAATCAACGTGCCAAGCTGCTTTGCCATATGGTTGAATTCGTTGTACAGATAGGTGAAATCTGAATTATTTTTACTGAAAATACGTACATTATAGTTCCTGTTGTTAATATTTTGAAAGGCATGGATCAACGTTTGTATCGGTTTCTGGATAATGGTATAACTGCCCCACAGGAAAATACAGCAGATAATCAGTACAAACAGACTGAAACAGAGATCCAGATACTGATAAAGTTTCGTGTCTGCATATAGCTGGTCGCCGGAAAAGAAAAAATGTATCAAAGCTTTGCCGTAGGGGAGGGAGGAGGAAAAACGATAATATTGCGTCCCTTCTATTGTAAGCCTGTCTGCACAATCGGTATCCGTAAACAACGCCAGCTGTTCTTTGGTAAGATTTGTAAGCTGATAGGATTGGTCAAATGCATCAAGATAATAATAAAATTTGTATTCGGTAAAGGCATTCTCTAATAGTGATGAGATGGACGCTGCGGATAAGTCAATTCGAATCAAAAAGTTTGAACCGGAGGAAGGCAGGATAATTTCGGACAGTTTCTGATTATAGTAAATCAAAAAATCAGCAGATTTGCGTGCATCTGCTAACGTCTGATATTCCTCCTCGGTAAATTCGAAAAAACTGCCTCTGCCATCTCCACTGCTGTTATATGCTTGTTTTCTGTCCTGGTAATATATTATAAAGTTATTGATGTATGGATTGGCATTTTTAATGCTGGTCTGCTGTTCCTGTATCTGACAGATATCTTTCGCTTCCTCATATGTGGTCTGGAGATAGTTAGCGGTAGCCACTCTTCTCAGATTTGATTGCCCGGTCATTTCGGCAGCTGTGTGGTATATTTGCTCCAGGGCACTTGTTAATGTCTGTGCTGTCAAATTAACTTTTTCCTGAAGTGAGACAATTTTTCGGTTGTGGATAGCCGCATTATTTTGTTGAAGCAAAAACATGCTGGAAAGGAAAAAAGGAACAATGACTGAAAAGAATAACAGAATCAATTTTTTCAGAGTGATATTGTTTTTCATAAAAATATGCTTTCTCTCGGTTTGGATAAACTTTATAGTTATGTGCTTCTTATGTAGCTTTGTTTTTATTATAGTACAAAAAAACATTTTGCGAATAATTTTTTGCGTTTGGCAGAGAAAATGGTCAAGAAAACATACAGAACGCAAGAAAACGGATGGAAAGGGAAAACAGAGTTGTCGTATAATAGGACAACTTATTCACAGGAAGGAGAAAGCAGGTTTGAAAACAATTTTATTTCAAGGCGACTCTATCACAGACGCGGGCCGGTCCACGGAAGATGACCTGAATATGGGATATGGTTACCCAACACTTGTAAGCAGCGAGTTAGGATTAGAGTATGCGAATCAATACAGGATGCTGAACAGAGGGGTCAGCGGCGACCGTATCATTGATTTATACGCCAGAATCAAAGCAGACATTATTAACCTTAAACCGGATATTATGAGCATTCTGATTGGTGTAAATGACATAGGACGTGAAATTTACGAGCACAACGGTACGGATGCGGATAAATCTTCCAGAATATATTCCATGCTGATTGAAGAACTTAAGGAAGCCCTGCCGGATGTAAAAATCATGATCTTAGAACCATTTATATTAAAGGGTGCTGCAACTGAGATGTGCTGGGAAGAGTTTCAAAGCGGAGTGTCGGAGAGGGCCAAAATAGCAACAGAGACAGCAAGAAAATATGGGCTGCCATTCATTTCACTGCAGAATAAATTTGACGAAGCTGCTGAACTGGCCTCCAATGATTACTGGCTGCGGGATGGAATTCATCCTACGGCGGCAGGTCATGAAATTATTAAACGCGAGTGGATTAAGGCATTTAAGGAATTATAGTATAAAAAAATGACGTGTGAATATTTTTTTGTGTTCCATGGTGGAATGAAGCATGAAATCATTCAAAACGCAAGAAAACGGATAGGAAGATGATCGGGTATATCATATAATGCGTATATGTTGCAACGTAAAAACAAACACCTAATAAAAAGGAGAGAGATGAGTATGAAGAAAAAGACGTTATCTTTCATGCTGGCGGCAATCATGACTGTTATCGTATGTTTGACAGGATGCAGCGGAAACGGTCAGGAACAGCAAAAAACAGAGGGCGGCAGCCAACAGGAACAGCAAAAAACAGCGGACTCACAGGACGCTGGAACGGATGAAAACGGAGAAATTGATATCTGGGCGCCTTATGAGGAAACAGTAACATTGACATCAGTCAAAAGCGATTATAGTTATATCGCTTATCCGGAAGGTGACGATATCGATAACAACCTGTGGACAAAAACATACAAGGACCGCTTTAATATTAATCTTGTTAATGAATGGGTCTCAGACGATTATGATACGAAATTGAATCTGCAGATTGCAGAGGGAAAGATTCCGGATTTTGTTCGGGTAAATGCAACGCAGCTGAAGCAGCTGGCAGAAGCAGGCATGCTGTATGATCTGAAAGATTTGTATGACATCTATGCATCGGATGATATAAAGAGCTTTATGGAATACGATAAACAGAGTTTTGAGTCGGGTATCTTTGATGGCAAACTGTATGGACTGGCTCAGCTGCATTACGGTGTTGAAGCACAATATGATTTTGTTTGGATCAGGCAGGACTGGCTGAAAGAATGCGGTCTGGATGCGCCGGAAACCATGGATGACCTTGTAACGATAGCAAAAACATTTATGGATAAATATGGCGTCTATGGCATTTCTGCAGAAAAATCATTGGAGTATCTGAATTTACTTGCGCCCGGATGGGGGGCGCATCCGGGTATGTGGGTTCGTGATGACAGCGGCAATATTGTATATGGCTCTACAACAGAAGAATACAAGAATGCATTGGCTGCCTGGGCAGAATGGTACAAGGAAGGGATGATCAGTCCTGATTTTATCACTATGGATATGGCAAAAGCCAATGAAGATGTTTTAAGCAATAAAGTTGGTATTATGCCGTACTATCTCTGGTGGGGAGCTGCGGTCGGACAGGATTATGTCACTGCAAACGGTTTCGATGCGATTTACCGTCCTTATAAGATTCCGTCCGCAACCGGGGAGCCCGTTTTACAATCAATCTATTGCGGCAATGCTACCTATATTGCAGTGAGTAAGGAATGTAAAAATCCGGAAGCGGTATTCAAATTAATTAATTTTTACCAGTATATACAGTCGTCTGAATCACAGGAGAAAGAAGCTGAATTAAGAGAAAATCTTACAAAAGGCAGTTTGGTTGATACACAGGCAAATGCTAGAATTTGTAATCCCACGATACAGATGAATGAAACTGCAAGCATATATAATGCGATAATGACAGGAGACGCGTCAAAGCTGACACCGAATTTCCTGGTAAGCTACAATAATGTAAAGGCGTTTATTGAGGATCCTGATGCGCATCCTGAATTTACACACGGTTATTGCATGTATGGCTTTGAGGGGAGTACAACTACATGGGTCAATGAATATGTTGAAAAGGGTGAATATCTCGAAAATGTGTTGTGGGCGTTTACACCGGAAATCCTGATCAAGTCCGGCGCTACACTGGATACCATTCTGCTGGAAGGATTTACTAAAATTGTGGTAGGCGATGAGCCGATAGACTACTTCGACACAGTTGTTGAGAAGTGGAAGGCAGCCGGCGGCGAGCAGGCAATAAAAGAAATGGAAGAGTTATATAATTAGTAAGTCAAAGGGAAAGGAGGCGGGGTGCCGTCTCCTTTTCTTATTCATAAGCTTGAAAGGGTGGTAAGCGGATGGTTAGCAGAAAGAATATAAAGAGACATTTAAAAAATGAATGGGCATATCATTTAATGCTTCTGCCGGGAGTGATTCTGGTGTTTATATTTAGTTATATCCCGTTATATGGTGTCGTAATCGCATTTCAGGATTATAATCCCGCCTTAGGGTTCGCCTCTCCGTGGGTTGGCCTTAAAAATTTTATGTTTGTATTTTCACAGCCTGATTTTGTGAGAACAATCTGGAACACTTTTTTTATTACGGTATTTAAGATTTTAGGGAATATTGCAGTTCCGGTTATTTTTGCGCTTTTGCTGAATGAAGTTAAAAATGTATTTTTTAAACGAACGATGCAGACCTTAATTTATATTCCAAATTTTATATCCTGGGTTATTATGGCGGGAATTCTGATGGATATCCTTGCAACGGATGGAGCGGTGAATCGATGCATCAGCCTGCTTGGAGGCGGAACAGTTAACTTTTTGGGGAATGCTAAAATTTATCCTTGGACGATGATTATTTCTGATATATGGAAAGGTTTTGGTTATGGTACGATTATATACCTTGCGGCGCTCACTGCGATTGATCCGACTCTGTATGAGGCGGCAAGCATAGATGGCGCGACCAGATGGCAAAGGGTGAAAATGATCACTGTTCCGCTGCTTGTGCCTACGATTATTCTGATGCTTGTTTTATCGCTGGGAAATGTGCTGAATGCTGGTTTTGACCAGATTTATAATACCATCAGCCCAATTGTATATTCATCAGGAGATATCATTGATACCTATGTGTACCGGTTGGGTATTCAGCAGGCACAGTTTGATGTGGGTGCGGCAGTTGGCTTGTTCAAGTCGGCCGTTTCTTCTGTCCTGGTAGTTTTGTCCTATGTTCTGGCGGATAAGCTGGCCGGATACAGGATTTTGTAGGGAGGATTCCATGAAAACAAAACGAAAAAAAATGTCAATCCTAAACATTATGATTTATTCTATTTTAATTTTGGCCGCATTAAGCTGTACACTTCCCTTTATACATATACTTGCACTCTCATTTAGCAGCAGCAGCGCAGTGGCTTCCGGCAAGGTTGCTTTCTGGCCGGTTGATTTTACAACATTTTCTTATGAATTTGCACTGAAAGGCGGAAAATTTTTTCGGGCAATGTGGATATCTGTTCAGCGTGTAGCTTTAGGGTCCCTGATTAATTTGGTTATGTGTATTCTGACGGCATATCCGCTTTCAAAGTCAAAAGAACAGTTTATGGGAAGGGATATCTATATGCTGTATTTCTTTATTACCTGCCTGGTTGGCGGAGGATTGGTTCCGACATATCTGGTGGTAGCCAGGCTGGGGTTAAAGGATTCTTTGTGGGCATTGATTTTGCCGGGGGCCCTTCCGGTTGCCAATATGATTATTCTGATGAATTTTATACGCGGTTTGCCCAGGGAGCTGGAAGAGGCGGCAATGATAGATGGCGCCGGAAAATTTCAGACATTGGTAAAAATAATGCTTCCTCTGCTTAAGCCGTCGCTGGCAACCATTACCCTGTTCCATGTTGTGGGGCACTGGAATGATTGGTTCAGCGGAATGATTTATATGAATGATATGAAGAAATATCCGCTCTATACCTACCTGCAGACATTATTAGTGAGCTTTGAAGAATTAATGTCGAAGACAGATGGTCTTGATTATGTAAAAATCATGCAATTGATGAATGCCCGTACAGGCCGTGCTGCACAGCTGTTTTTAGGAATGATACCCGTTCTAATGATTTATCCGTTTTTGCAGAAATATTTTACACAGGGGCTGACGCTTGGAACGGCCAAAGGCTGAAATTACGATAACAAAGGAAAGGCGGAATACATAAATGGGAATTTTTTATTTGCCAAAGGATGGCGTGTGCGGAGATTTTATTCCTTATTATAATCCGAAAAGAAAATGCTATGAACTGTATTATCTGCACGATTATCGCGGCTGCAATGGAGAAGGAGAGGGAACGCCGTGGAGAAGGATTACCACTACAGATATGGTAAATTTCACGGAAGAGGGTGAAATACTGCCCCGGGGGAACCGTGAGGATCAGGATCTGTTTTGCTACACAGGATGTGTGGTTGAATATGATGATAAGTATCACATTTATTATACGGGGCACAATTATCATTTCACGGAAGAAGGAAGGCACAAGGAATCCGTTATGCATGCGACGAGCGTGGATGGGATAACATGGGAAAAACAGCCGCAGGATACGTTTTTTGCAGCAGAGGACAGAGAGGATATTGAGCAGGACGATTGGAGAGATCCCTTTGTTTTTTATCAGGAGGAAGAGCAAAAATGGTGGATGCTTTTATGTACGAGAAAAAAAGAAGGACCTTCAAGGAGAAGAGGAGCGACTGGACTGCTTACATCTGACGATCTGGTTCACTGGAGCTATGAGGGGAGCTATTGGGATCCACATATGTGCTGGTGTCCGGAGTGCCCGGATCTGTTTCAGTGGGGTGAATACTGGTATTTTATTTATTCTACTTTTTGTGAAACGCAAGGATTGCGGACCTACTATAGAATATCCAAATCGTCCAGAGGACCCTGGAAAAATCCCGGAAATAACTGTTTCGACGGAAGGGCTTTTTATGCGGGAAAAACCGCGTCAGACGGAAAAAGCAGATACATATTCGGTTGGAATCCAACAAAGACCGGTGACAAGGATGACGGAGTCTGGCAGTGGGGAGGTAATCTCATTGTACATAAATTGAGGCAGGATGCGGATGGAAGTCTGAGTGTTTCAATGCCTGAAAAGATTGCGGAAGCTTATAGAGAAGAACAGCGCATGTACCTGCAGCCGACTTATGGGATGTATGAGGAACTGGAGAACGGCTTTGTTTTGAAAGCGCAGTCAGGGGTCGGAAATATTCTGATTTCAGACATTTCTAAGGAATGTATGGTTGAATTTGAGATTTTACTTTCGAAGGACACAGACAGTGCGGGAATTATGGTAAAGGTTACGGGAGAAGGCGCCGGAGGCTATTATATACGGTTGGAGCCGGGAAGAAACAGATTTTTGTTTGACAGAGAGCCTGCTTATCCGCATGAAAAGGCAGAAATTGAACGGTTTGTGGAGATTGATACTTTAAAATGGCACTCTGTCAAAGTAATTCTGGATGGTACCTGCGTGCTGGCCTATCTGGATGACAAATATGCGCTGTCTGCGAGAATGTATGATTTTGACAGTGACAAAATGATGTTTTTTGTAAATGACGGCGAGGTCAGCATTAGGAATTTGAGGATGCGCAGATTAAAATGCAAGGAAATTCAGAATACGCCCATAAAGGAGAGAAGATGAAAAAAATTACTTTTGGAAATCCTGAACTATTTGTACCGAGCAAATATTGTTCCGGATTTTGCTGCGAAGAGACAGAAGTGGCATATCCAATCCATAGAATAACATTTCGTACAAATGCCAGAGGATGCGTGTTAGAATTTCCGCTGGGTGAGGAGCAGATCTATGGATTTGGCCTTCAACTAAATGGATTTAATCAGAAAAATAAAGAACTGTTTCTCCGTGTAAATGCAGATCCTACGAAAAATACAGGAGATTCACATGCGCCGGTTCCTTTTTTTGTGACGACAAGAGGATATGGCATTTACTTTGACACCGCAAGAAATATGGAAGTGCAATGCGGTGTGGAAACAGCGCTGGAAAAAGAAAATGTAATGACCGTTCAAATACTGAATGCAAAAGGTATAGATATTTATATTATCGAAGGTACTGATATTACTGACATTGTGGCACAGTACAATCGGTTGTCCGGTTCAGGATGTGAGGTGCCGGAGTGGGGGCTTGGCGTACTGTACCGCTGCAATTGGCATTATCCTCAGGATCGCGTGCTGGAAACAGCGGCTTATTTCAGGAATGCGAAGATACCGTGCAGCATTCTCGGCCTGGAGCCGGGGTGGCATACACACAATTATCCATGTTCTTATGAGTGGAACAAAGAAATGTTTCCCGATCCGGATGGAATGGTTAAAAAGTTAAAAGAAATGGAATTTCATCTGAATCTTTGGGAACACGCATATATTAGTGAAGATTCCCCGGTTTATGAAGCCATGAAGCCTTACAGTGGAAATTACAGGGTGCTGGGAGGATTGGTTGCAGACCTCGCTTCTGAAGAGGGAGCTGACATTATTTCGGAATATCATAAAAAGACTTTTACAGATATAGGGATTGACGGATTTAAATTAGACGAATGTGATAATACCAATATTGTGGATTATGGGTGGAGAATGTTCCCGAATTGTTCCCAGTTCCCTTCCGGACTTGACGGCGAGCAATATCATAATCTGTTCGGTGTGCTCTATATGAAAACAATTTTAAAGGCATTAGATGGAAAACCTACGCTTTCACAGGTCCGTTCAGCAGGTGCTTTGTGTGCAAGCTACCCGTTTGTGCTTTACAGTGATCTTTATGAGCATAAAGATTTTATCCGCGGTATTGTCAATTCCGGATTTTCGGGGATACTGTGGTCTCCTGAACTGCGGCATGCAAAATCAAAAATGGAGCTCTTAAGAAGATTGCAAACGGTAGTATTTTCGGTGCAATGCCTGATTAATGGCTGGTACTGTGATGAAGTACCCTGGAAACAGTTTAACTGCGAAAGTGAAGTAAGGGCGTTGCTTCAAGAACGCGAAAAACAGATCCCAAGATTGATGAAAGCTTTTGAGCGGTATAAGGAAACGGGAATACCGCCGGTCAGAGCTCTTGTTATGGATTATACGGATGATCCGGAAACATATGAGATTGATAATGAGTATTTGTTCGGCGCGGATTTGCTGGTTGCACCGATGACCGAGGAAGAAGAAATGAGAAAGGTTTATTTGCCGGCAGGAGAGTGGGTCGATTACTGGACGGGAGAAATAGTTCCTCCCGGCTGGCATGAAGCACAAACGGATAACATACCTGTATATCAGTGCAAAAACACCGCTAAAAGCCCGATTACATAAGGATTTTACAGCAGTGTTACTTGGTCTTGCATATCATAATTGTCCGGATCAGGAATCTATGATTTATCATTCCTGATCCGGACAATTATAATATTTATTTCCGGCTTCTTGTACATTATAATAATGTTTCTTATCATGCCTCGCCGGCATCATATTCCGGCAGCACTTTTTCGATGGCTGCCGCTACGCCCTCCTCTAAACAGCAGGGCGCCACTTCTATAGCAAGCTCCTTGATATCGGGCAGCGCGTTGCTCATGGCCACGGCATGTCCGGCGAACTGAAGCATGGAGCGGTCTGTTTCATTATCCCCCACAGCCATCACCTCTTCCGGCATTATGCCCAGCCAGGAGCAGAGACAGGACAGGGCCACACCCTTCGTTGCGGTAGCGCGGCTGATCTCCACATAGCGGTCCGCGGACGGAACGGCATTTAACCCCGGATGAAAGGATATGAGATCCAATACGGCGCTTTCTGTTTTTTTGTTAGTGTAGAATACCTGTATTTTTTCCAGATCCAGCTGGCGGTGTTTCACATAGCGGTCAATACATGGGATGGCCTTTTTACGGGAATAATCCTTACTGTACAGAAATCTGCGCTGGAAGGACAGAAGGTGGGACTGGTTGTAGCTGTTGCCGGATTCCTGTATACAGATCTTGACCGGCAGCGCATTGAGCTCCTGGATCAGCACCGCAGCCTCCTTATAGGGAATCAGGTCCTGAAACAATATGCGTCCATCCCTGATATCGTAAACCTTCGCCCCGTTGGAAGAGATGATATAGCGGATGCCGGGATAATCCTTCACCTCACCCGGCAGTCCGTAAAGGGAACGGCCGGATACCGGTACAACAATAATCCCCTTTCTGACCGCTTCGGAAACGGCATTGAAAGTGCGCTGCGTTATTTTTTTGGACTTATTTAAAACGCCGTCCAGATCGACGGCAATTAATCGGATACTCATATACTGCACCTCACTTTACTTAATCTATTATAACAGGTTGAGCGCGCGGTACAATGAATAAAAGATGAAAAGAAATTAATGAATTTATAAAATTATAAACTGGTGTTTGCTATTTATGCCATAATTCGCTATAATAAGAGAGGTTTAGAATGAGCGTAGAGGAGCTGTTGAAATGGCGGAAAAGCGGAAAAGAGGAAGCGCCGGAAAGAGCAGCACGGGAAACGGAACTGCCGGAAAGAGGCGCAGGTCCGGCACCTTAGGGAAAAAAACAGCGTCTGCGAACGGGCGGACACAGAATTCGGCTAAAACAGGCAGGAGCCGGCCGGTGCGGGAACTGACTCCCAGACAGCGGGAACAGCGCAGAGCTGCCATCAAGCGCCGCCGGAGAAAGCAGATATTAAAGAAGAGAATACTGCCGCTTGCCGCTGTTGCACTTATTCTGTGCCTTTTTCTGGCTGGGAGAAGCAGGCTGGCGGACAGCCGCACGGATGCTTCGGACACCTTTTATAACGGCGTATATTTAAATGGCATCTCTCTGGGAGGGCTGACCATGGATCAGGCCCGGCAGAAGATGGAGGATAAACTGAAGCAGGAGATCAACTGGCAGCTGAAGTTTACTTTTGACGGCAATACCTATGATCTGGAGAATATCCTGACCCACGATCTGGACGCGAAACTTAATGAGGCGTACCAGGTGGGGCGGCAGGGGACGGATGAGGAGCGGGAAGCTGCGGTTAAGGATCTGAAGAAAAATCCGGTATATATCATACTGGATACCTCATACAGCGCTGAAGAAGCGTCGGCACTGATTGAGCAGGCGGTATCGGGCCTTGGAACGGAAGCAGTAAACGCGGACCTGATCGGCTATAATAAGGAAACAAAGGAGTATACTTTTTCCGAAGGAACGAGCGGCAGGCAGATTGACCGGGAGGATTTGACCGCCCAGCTGATCGGTGTGCTGGAAGCCGGGGATTATGACGCCGTGCTGGAAGCGAAGGTGATCGATGTGCAGCCGGAGTGGACGAAGGAAAGGCTGCAGCAGGAATACAGAATCATTGCGGAATTCGAGACAAAGACCACCGCAAATAAAGATAGAAATAACAATATCCAGCTGGCGTCGGAAGCGATGAACGGCACGCTGTTAAAGCCAGGTGAAGAGTTTTCCATGAACGAACTGACCGGAGAGAGGTCGGAGGAAAAAGGATATAAGCCGGCCGGAACCTTTGTGAACGGGGAACTGGTGGAAGAACCGGGCGGGGGCGTCTGCCAGGTGGCGACCACTATCTATAACGCGGCTATCCTTTCGGGGCTGAATACCACGGCGCGCAGAAATCACAGCTATGTGGTGGCCTATGCCAATGTCGGCGAAGACGCCATGGTCAGCTACGGTTCGTCGGATCTTAAGTTTGAGAACAATTCCGGCCATACGGTGGCGGTGCTGATTGATTTTAAAGACCGGAACCTGAAAGTTTCAATCTACGGCATTCCGGTGCTGGAGGAAGGCGTCACCGTAAAGATGGAATCGGTAATTTCGGAAACCGGCGCCATGCCGGAACCGGTGTATGAGGAAAATCCGGAAGTGCCCCAGGGGCAGCAGGTGGTAGTGAGCGAAGGGAAGGAACCGATTACAGCGCTGACGGATTTGGTCACCTATAAAGACGGCCAGGAGATTGGCAGAGAGTTCCTCCATACCAGCAGGTATAAGGCGAAAGCTCCTGTGATACAGGTGCATTCCATGGCGGATTTGACTGCGCCGGCCAGTGAGCCGGGCGGCGATTCCGGCGGAGAAACACCGGATGGCGGAGCCGGCGCCGAAGCCCCCGGCAATGAGGGACAGAACGTACCCGATGAGGGGCAGGAGAATCAGGAGAATCAAAACAATAACGCGCAGTGAGACAGGAGCTGTCAGATTCTGTGCGCAGCATAAAGGAGCAGCAAATGGATAAACCGATAAAAAAAGAAAACATTAAAAATATCATAGCCGTATCCAGCGGCAAAGGCGGAGTCGGAAAGAGCTTTGTGACAGGGCTCACAGCCGTGTCTTTAAGCAGAAAGGGGTACCGCGTCGGCATTTTGGACGCGGATATCACAGGACCTTCCATCCCGAAAATGTTTGGGGTCACAGGAGGCATACAGGTTGACGAAAACATGATGATAGCGCCTGCGGTGAGCTCCACCGGCATAAAGGTGATGTCTGTAAACTTCTTTCTGGAGAATGAGGATACGCCGGTGCTGTGGAGAGGGCCGATCCTGTCGAACTTCATCCGTCAGTTCTGGGATCAGACCACATGGGGGGACTTAGACTATCTGGTGATTGACATGCCGCCAGGTACGGGGGATGTGCCTCTGACCGTCTATCAGACTGTTCCTGTGGATGGAGTGGTGATTGTGACCTCCCCGCAGGACCTTGTCCGGATGATAGTGAAGAAGTCCGTGCATATGGCGGAAAAGATGGAGATACCGGTATTCGGTATTGTGGAGAATTACAGCTACATGCCCTGTCCGGACTGTGGGAAAAAGCTGTATCCTTTCGGACAGAGCAAAGTGGATGCCATCGCGCAGGAGCTTAAACTTAAGGTTCTGGGCAAGCTTCCGATCTGTCCCGCCTGGGCGGAACTGGCGGATAACGGCGATTTTGAATCGGTGCCTCTGGAAGAACTGCAGTAAAAAACAGTATTAATGATAAAAATAAATATGGATATATTTACCATACCCATAAAATAAAGAAAAATTCCCGTCATCGTCCGATGTCCAATTGTGATGAATTCATAAAAAAGTAAAACCGTTATTTCGGTTCTGTGCATTTCTCACAATACAGGCATGGCAAATATTTCATAAATCGATATTGACAAAAAATAAAAATGGTGATAGAGTACATTCCAACATAAATAAACCGACATTGTTCGACAGCAGATCAGGAGTTGAAACAGCCATTTTATTACGGAAAGAAGGTATTGATTTATGCTGACAATGACAAAGAAACAGATCAGGTTACAGAGTATTGAAGAGGTGAAAGAGTTCGTTAATGCTGCCAGCGAGTGTGAGTTCGACATTGACATATACTATAATAGAGTCGTTATTGACGCAAAGTCTATTTTAGGAGTGTTAAGTCTGGATCTTACAAAGGTGCTGACAGTGGAGTATGACGGTTTCCATGCGAACTTTGAGCATTTTCTTGAGACTCATAAAGCGGAATCAGCGGCATAATGCGGCGTAAGGGCCATCGGTTTAGGCGGATGGCCGGGCCATGTGCAGGTGTTTATCTATTCCGGTAACCGAAAGGGGATTGTAGGGCGACTTACAATTCCTTTTTTTGTTCAATAGGGTGCGTTTACCGTTTACCGTATGGGAGGATACATGGAACGTCTGCAGGAAAATATCATAAAGACATCCGTCAGGAACCTGGTAGAATTTATCCTCCGGTCGGGGGATATCGACAACCGGCACGGCGGCAGTGAGAAAGAGGCGATGCAGGCCGGCAGCCGCATCCACCGAAAGATCCAGAGGATGATGGGAGGGGGATACCGGGCAGAGGTCCCGCTCAAAGAGGAGATCAACTGGGAGGAAGAAGTGGTAATCCGCCTGGAGGGCCGCGCCGATGGGATTTTTGAAGAAGGCGGGCTTTCTTATATAGATGAGATCAAGGGCGTTTATTTCGATCCCGCCCATCTCGCAGAACCGGTTTTGGTCCATAAAGGGCAGGCCATGTGTTACGGCTATATCTACGCGAAACAGAACGGGCTTGCGGGCATAGGTATACAGATGACCTACTGCAATCTGGAAACGGAGGAGATCCGCCGCTTTCGGGAAACCTACAGCTTTGAGGAGATTGAGGACTGGTTCATGCAGCTTATCCGGGAATACGCGAAATGGGCCGTATTTGTCTGGCATAAGAGGCAGAGGAGGAAAGCAACCATCAGCCGTCTGGAATTCCCTTTTCCCTACAGGGATGGACAGAGGGATCTGGCGGTGTCCGTATACCGCACTATCAGCAGAGGAAAGACTCTGTTCATACAGGCCCCTACCGGCATAGGAAAAACCATGTCCACTGTGTTTCCTGCGGTGAAGGCGGTGGGAGAAGGCTTTGCCGATAAGATATTTTATCTGACGGCCAAGACGATTACGAGGACGGTGGCGGAGGAAGCTTTTGAAATCTTAAGGCAGCAGGGCCTTGTATTTTGCACCGTTACTATCACGGCCAAAGAGAAGATCTGTCCGATGGATGTCATGGAATGCAATCCGGAAGCCTGTCCCTATGCAAAAGGACATTTTGACCGGGTGAATGAAGCGGTTTTTGACATCATCCATCAGGTCAGCACCGTCACGAGGGATGACATACTGCGTTTTTCGGAAGAGCATCAGGTGTGTCCGTTTGAATTTTCGCTGGACGTGACGAACTGGCTGGACGGAATTATCTGCGATTACAATTATGTGTTTGATCCCAATGTATATTTGAAGCGTTTTTTTGGCGATACTGTCTCAGGAGATTACCTGTTTTTGGTGGATGAGGCCCATAATCTGGTGGAAAGAGCCCGGGAGATGTACAGTGCACAGCTGTTTAAAGAGGATTTTCTGGCTGTGAAGAGGTTTGTTAAAGACAAAGATGCACGGCTGGCCCGCAGCCTGGAGCAGTGCAATAAAGCGCTGCTTGAGATGAAGAGGGAATGCGATACCTACCAGGTGCTGGAATCCGCCAGCCATATGGCTTCCCTGGTCAACACTGCATTCAGCCGCATGGAGGATTATATGGAAGATGCCAAGGGCGGCGTGAGCGATGAAGTGCTGGATTTCTTCTTTCAGCTGCGGCATTTTCTGGGTATTTATGAGCGCTTGGATGAGAATTACCGCATATACACGGAACATACGGAGGACGGCAGGTTTATGTTGAAACTGCTCTGCGTAAATCCTGCGGTAAACTTAAGACAGTGCCTGGATAAGGGCAACAGCACGGTCTTTTTCTCCGCCACGCTTCTGCCGATCAATTATTACCGCTCTCTTTTAAGCGGCAATCCGGAGGATTACGCGGTGTATGTGGAATCGCCCTTTGACAGCAGGAGGCGCCTGCTGTGCGTGGGCAGCGATGTCAGCAGCAGGTATACCAGGCGCAACCAGTCGGAATACGAGAAGGTATGGGAGTATATCCGCGCGGTGGCGGCGGCCAGGAAAGGAAATTACCTGGTATTTCTGCCTTCGTATTCCTATATGAACAGAATCTATGACATGCGGCCCGCGGATGCGGAATTTGATGTGCTGATACAGACCTCCGGCATGACGGAACAGATGCGGGAAGAGTTTCTGGATCATTTTCAGACAGAAACTGAGCGGTCTTTAATAGGGCTCTGTGTGATCGGAGGGATATTCTCAGAGGGCATCGATCTGAAACGGGAACGGCTGATTGGCGCTCTGGTCGTTGGCACGGGACTGCCGCAGATCTGTACGGAGCGGGAGATATTAAAATCATATTTTGATGAGAAGGAACAGAAAGGGTTTGATTTCGCCTATTTGTATCCCGGCATGAATAAAGTTCTGCAGGCGGCCGGCCGCGTGATCCGCACGTCGGAGGATACGGGAGTGATTGCGCTGCTGGACGAGCGCTTCCTAAGGCGCGATTATCTGGCACTGTTTCCCAGAGAATGGCAGGATTACAGCCGTGTGACAAGGGCTTCGCTGCCAAAGGCCCTGGAGGAATTCTGGAAAGGTGTAACAGTTTTGGGATAACTGAAAAGGAAAGCGGAAGGAGTTAAGTATAAATATGGAACAGGGACAGTTTATAGAACTGCTGAGTGATCTGGTAAAGATCGGCGAGGCACAGGACAACAGGCTGACGAAAGAAGAGATCAGCCGCTACTTTGCGGATCTGGATCTGGCTGAAGAGCAGATGGAGCTCCTATATCAGTATCTGGCCGCTAATAAGATCCTGGTGGAAGGAGCAGTGATGCCTGCCAGACAGGAAGAGAGTGAAGGGATGGCAGCGCGTCTGGAGCCGGAGGCGGAGCGGTATCTGGAGCAGTATCTGGAGGATCTCGCCCTTATAGAGCCGTTAAGCGAGTCAGAATCCAGCGCGCTTACGGAAGCGATGGCCGCGGGAAATGAGGCGGCGAAACAGCGCGTAATTGAGAGCGGATTAAAAAGGATCTGCGATCTGGCCACTGAATACGCCGGGCGCGGCGTGCATATAGGGGATCTGATCCAGGAGGGCAACATGGCGCTGCTTGAGGCGGCGGACCGGTTCACCAAAGGGGATTTCTGGCTGTTCTCCCTGCCGCTGGCGAGGGAAGCGATGCTGGAAGCCATTGAAGAGCAGAGCGGGCAGGACGCCATCGGTGAGAAAATCGCGGTGCGCGCCAACCGCTTGATGGATATTTCCGCCGAGCTGGCAAAAGAGCTGGAGAGGGAGCCCACTGCGGCGGAGCTGGCCGAGCGGCTGCATATGACAGAGGAAGAAGTCCGGGATATCATGAAAATCTCCCTGGATGTCATATCGGTTGCGGATTCCGGACTGGGAGCGGGCGAAGAAGAGGGGCATCATCACCACCATCATGAAGACGGATGCGGACATGAACATGAATAGATAGACAGCTGGAAGGCCGCTGTATCTGATGAGTGGATACAGCGGCCTATTCAATAAAAGCATGGCTTAAAATGTAAAACTCCTCCTGGCTCGGCTGAACTCTTTTTTCGATTTTTTCTAAAGTATCGTCATACCGGTTAGCCTCTTCCTCTGTAATTCCCATTACAGGGCTGTCAGAGTAAAACCACTTTTTGCCGTTCAGCGCATTGGATACCAGTTCTTTTACCAACATCGCTGCAGGATATCTCCCGTTCGGAAGACAGACATTATACTTTTTGCAGCTTTTAAACCCCCGGCTCACATAGTTAGCCGGATTTCCGAATATGACAATCACATCATAACCGAGCGCCGCCGCCTGATCAAATGAATATTCCATGAGAATTTTTCCGTATCCCATCCTCTGATATTCGGGGGCTATAGAGACAGGACCGAATGTAAGGATCTCTTTTTCTGCCCCGGCCTCATCGGACAGTCTGGCTTTCGTATACATGATATTTCCGATCACCCGGCCATCGAGCTCGGCTACAAAATCCAGTTCCGGTATGAAGTCCTCATGCTGACGCATGATATGAACCAGATAATGTTCCACACACCCCGGAACATATATGTTATAAAATGCCTTCCTTGTAATATCTTCTACGGCCTTATAATCCGCCGCCTGTTCATTTCTTATCTTAATCATAATAATTGCGCCTTTTAAGATCCTTTCCATAGGATTGACCGCTGCGGCCATATTCGGAGCATATCACAAATGGCCGGCACGGTCAACATCCATGTAAACAAGGTGTGGCTTAGAAAAACGCGTTGTTTTTCATTTTTGTATATTATAAGAGGCATAAAGATGGATTATTTTACAAAAAACGCCCAGAAATACCGGAATAAACGCTGAACTAATGTACTTGCATGGGGAAATGAGGGTGTGGTATACTGTTTTCATAAAGCGTAAATAAAACCAAACCATCGGGAGGAAGCAATGAGCGTAAAAAGAGTATATGTAGAAAAGCAGGTACCTTACGCAATTAAGGCCAAAGAACTAAAAGAAGAAATTAAAAGCTACCTGGGAATCAAAACAGTAACCGGTGTCAGGGTCCTGATCCGTTATGATATCGAGAATCTGTCTGAAGAAGCCTACGAAAAATCCAAAGGCACGATCTTCTCAGAGCCCCCGGTGGATCAAATCTACGAAGGCGAATTCCCCCACGCCTCCACCGATGTCATTTTCTCCGTAGAGTACCTGCCTGGCCAGTTCGACCAGCGCGCCGACTCCGCCGAACAGTGTGTCAAATTATTGAAGGAAGATGAACAGCCCGTCATCAGGACCGCCACCACCTATGTGCTTAGCGGAGAACTGACGGACGAGCAGATCGCTGCTGTTAAAAACCACTGCATCAACCCGGTAGACAGCCGTGAAGCTGCTGCAGAACTGCCGGAGACATTGGTGACGGTCTTTGAGGATCCCGCCGACGTAACCACATTTGAAGGGTTTCGCACCATGCCTGAGCTTGCGCTTAAGGAGCTCTATGCGTCCTTAAATCTGGCTATGACCTTCAAGGACTTTCAGCATATCCAGAACTACTATGTTACAGAGGAGCGCCGGGATCCGTCCATGACTGAAATCCGCGTGCTGGACACCTACTGGTCGGACCACTGCCGCCATACCACCTTCCTGACCGAACTGAAGAATGTAACCTTCGGCGAAGGTGATTACCGCACGCCCATCGAGTCCACCTATCAGCAGTACATGGATGACCGCGGAGAGATCTACGCCGGCCGTGACGATAAGTTCGTCTGCCTGATGGATCTGGCCATTATGGGAATGAAGAAGCTGCGCGCGGAGGGCAAGCTGGAAGATCTGGAAGAATCCGATGAAATCAACGCCTGCTCCATCGTAGTTCCGGTGACCATCGACGGCGTGACCGAGGAGTGGCTTGTCAATTTCAAAAATGAAACGCATAACCACCCTACGGAAATAGAGCCCTTTGGCGGCGCGGCAACCTGTCTTGGCGGCGCGATCCGTGACCCGCTTTCAGGGCGTACCTATGTATATCAGGCCATGCGTGTAACCGGCGCTGCCGATCCTACCGTGCCGGTATCCTCTACGCTGAAAGGCAAGCTGCCCCAGAAGAAGCTGGTGCGCGGCGCCGCCAGCGGATACAGCTCCTACGGTAATCAGATCGGCCTGGCCACCGGCTATGTGAAAGAGATCTATCATCCAAACTATGCGGCTAAGAGAATGGAGATCGGCGCGGTCATGGGCGCGGCGCCCAGGCGTGCGGTTCAGAGACTTAATTCCGATCCCGGCGATATCATCGTGCTCCTTGGCGGCCGTACCGGCAGGGATGGCTGCGGCGGAGCCACCGGCTCCTCCAAGGTGCATACCGAGGAATCCATCGAAACCTGCGGAGCGGAGGTGCAGAAGGGCAACCCGCCCACAGAACGCAAGATACAGAGACTCTTCCGCAGGGAAGAGGTGAGCCATATCATCAAGAAATGCAATGACTTCGGCGCAGGCGGAGTGTCCGTTGCGATCGGAGAGCTGGCGCCCGGCCTGATCATAGAGCTGGACAAGGTTCCCAAAAAGTACGCCGGCCTGGACGGCACGGAAATTGCTATCTCCGAATCACAGGAGAGGATGGCCGTGGTTCTGGATCCGAAGGATGTCGATACCTTCCTGGGATACGCGGAGGAAGAAAACCTGGAAGCGGTAGCCGTTGCCACCGTGACCGAGGAGCCCAGACTGGTGATGCACTGGAGGGGCAATACAATCGTGGATATCAGCCGTGCTTTTCTGGATACCAACGGAGCCCATCAGGAGACCGATGTGACTGTTGAGATCCCGGGCAGGGCGGGCAGCCCGTTTGTCAAAAACGGTGTGGAAGATGTAAGGGAAAAATGGCTGAATATGATCAGCGATCTGAATGTCTGCTCACAGAAGGGCCTGGTGGAGATGTTTGACGGTTCCATCGGTGCGGGCAGCGTATACATGCCTTACGGAGGTAAATACCAGTTGACGGAGACCCAGACCATGGTGGCCAAGCTGCCGGTATTAAAGGGAAAGACCGATACGGTCACGATGATGAGCTATGGCTTTGATCCCTATCTCTCCTCCTGGAGCCCTTACCACGGCGCAGTTTACGCTGTTACGTCATCGGTGGCAAAGATCGCTGCAGCAGGCGGCGACTGTTCAAAGATCCGTTTCACGTTCCAGGAGTATTTCAAGCGCATGACCGAGGATCCTTCCCGCTGGGGAACACCGTTCTCAGCGCTTCTGGGAGCGTACAGCGCACAGATGGGATTCGGCCTGCCGTCCATAGGAGGCAAGGACAGTATGTCCGGTACCTTCAACGATTTGGATGTACCGCCCACCCTGGTATCCTTTGCTGTGGATGTGGCCAGCGACAGGACCGTTATCACTCCGGAGTTAAAGGCCGCCGGCAATAAGCTGGTGCTGTTTGAGATAGAGAAAGACGAATATGATCTGCCGGTATACGAGCAGGCCATGGATCAGTACCGCAGAATCCATGATGATATCGAGGCGGGGAGAATCGTATCCGCCTACGAGGTGGAGCGCTGCGGCATTGCGGAAGCGGTCAGCAAGATGGCTTTCGGCAATAAGCTGGGCGTGAGAATCGAACATAACGTGGCACCTGAAGACCTGTTTGCGCCAGGCTGGGGCAATATTGTCGCGGAAGTTGCGGACGGCAGGCTGGGAGAGCTGTCCGGCAGCTATACCGTGATCGGCGTGGTGGAAGATACCGGCCGGATCGAATACCGCGCGGTGGAGCTTCCTCTGGAGGAACTTCTGGAAAGCTGGACGAAGCCTCTTGAAAAGGTATTCCCCACCAGATCCTATGACAGCAGAGAAGAGGTGGAAACCGGACTGTACCGTGCGGATTCCGTCCATATCTGCAAGAATAAATGCGCAAAACCCACCGTATTCATTCCGGTGTTCCCCGGAACAAACTGTGAATACGACAGCGCCAGGGCATTTGAGAGGGCCGGCGCCAACGTGATTACCAGGGTGCTCAAAAATATGACACCGGACAACATCCGCGATTCCGTGGACCTGTTTGAAAAAGCGATTGCCCAGTCGCAGATCATCATGTTCCCCGGCGGATTTTCCGCGGGCGACGAGCCGGAAGGATCCGCCAAGTTCTTCGCCACGGCATTCCGTAACGACAGGATGAAAGAAGCCGTGATGAAACTGTTAAACGAGAGGGACGGACTGATGCTGGGTATCTGCAACGGTTTCCAGGCTTTGATCAAGCTGGGACTGGTGCCGTATGGAGAAATCCGCCAGCAGACCTCAGATTCCCCCACGCTGACCTATAATACCATCGGCCGCCATGTATCCAAGATGGTGTATACCAAGGTGGTCAGCAACAAATCCCCTTGGCTGGCACAGGCAGAGCTGGGCGGCGTATACTGCAACCCCGCTTCCCACGGAGAGGGCCGTTTCGTAGCGAGTGAGGATTGGCTTAAGAGACTGTTTGAGAACGGACAGGTTGCCACCCAGTATGTGAATGAGTACGGGCAGCCCACGATGGATGAAGAGTGGAATGTGAACGGATCCTACTGTGCGATCGAAGGCATCACCAGCCCTGACGGCAGAATTCTCGGTAAGATGGCACACAGCGAACGCCGCGGCGACAGTGTGGCGGTCAACATCTATGGCGAGCAGGATATCAGGATCTTTGAATCGGGCGTAGCTTACTTTAAATAAATGTGAGAGGCTTAATACCTCGTATACTATGTACTAGTTGGCAGTATCCAAAAATGGACATAATAATGCGGCGGTACCGTTCTGGTACCGCCGCAGGTTATTGTACGTCTTTATGATGCCGGCTGTGCCGCTGTTCTTTGAGATAATCGCGGATATACTGATGCATCAGCTTTCTGATCTCGGCTGTGGGCAGGCTTTCCACTTCCTTTTGTACCCGGTCCAGCACCTTGACCTCATCCTGTACGTCAACCGATATCTTTTGGAAAACAGTATCTTCGTCCGGGGATATTTTTTTCAGGGAACTCTCGGTATAGGCATTGGCCAGCTTCATGCCGCGGGATGCCAGAAGATCGTGCACATGCTTGATCGTGGTGAGTGTTCTGGTCCCTCCCAGGATCAGGATAAAAATATATCCGTTCTTTCCCATCACGATATTTCTCATAATACGTTCGATCTGCGGATCAGGCCGCCCCTTGGTGCTGATAAATATAAATCCGGCGGCTTCATTGGCGTTAAACGTGATCGGCTCCGGGCTGCCGGCCGGAACCAGGCTGAAGGCTTTGTTGTATGCCGCCAGTTTTCTTGCGAACTGTGAACATCTGATGCTGTCGCTGTCATAGTATAGTGTACAGGCTTTCACGAATTTTCCTCCCCCTTATTGACGGATGCAGAGCTGCTTTCTTTGCAGCAGCCGGATTACGGATACTTATATGTTTTCAGTATATAATGCAAATATTGCCGTAATATTGCGGGAATCTAAAGAAATAATTATTTTTACATAAAAATAGTGGGTACATGCGTATGAATATTGACATTTGTGCGGCTGGGATGTAATACTAGTACTGCATAGCGCAATGCAATGCAGTATTGGTACAGTGAGGTGAGAACATGAAATTGACAAAGAAGGAAATCTTCAGTATACCGAACATCATGGGATACTTCCGCATCCTGCTGATTCCGCTTTTTGTATATTTTTATTGTACGGCTGACGGGATGAAAGATTATTTGATTGCCGGGGCAGTCATATTGCTGTCTGGCATCACGGATCTCTTTGACGGAAAGATAGCGAGAAAATTCAATATGGTGACGGAGCTTGGCAAGGCGCTGGATCCGGTGGCCGATAAGCTGACCCTGTGCGCCATCGCATTCTGTGTTATGTTTAAAGTCGAAATTTTCCGCATCGTATTTATCGTTATGCTTATGAAGGAACTGTTTCTGCTGGCGGCCAATCTGATCTCCATGAAACGTGTGGGGCGCAAACTGGACGGCGCCATGTGGTTCGGCAAGATCTGTACCGCGACGCTGTATGCGGGAATGATCCTGATGCTGTTTTTCCCGGGAATGCCTGCGATATGGCAGACTGTCATCGCAGCGTTATGCTGTGCGGTGATTATAGGAAGCTTTGCGATGTACATACCGGTATTTATTAAAATGAACAGGAGAGAGGAGCTGCGGTAAGCAGCTCCTTATTGCTGCCCCAGGGAAACTGTTCATACTCTGACCCGCCATATGTGGGAGGTTTGCGGTAACTCTGAATTGTTACGCGGACAGTCCCAAAATACTCAAGATAAGTGACAAGTGCAGCAAATTGATGTATATTAGTAGTATGAACTGTATACAAGCCGGCACCGTTTGGGCCGGCGCATGCCAATATATAAAGGGAAAGGATAATGCAGAAATGAAAAAGAAAAATGTTGTGGTATTTTTTACGGATCAGCAGCGTTATGACACGACAGGAGCACACCATAACCCATGCGGGCTGACTCCTAATTTTGACCGGATGGCGTCGGACGGCACCCATGTGGATCTGGCGTTCACTCCGCAGCCGGTCTGCGGCCCGGCCAGAGGCGTGCTGCAGACCGGAAAATACGCTACCGCCATCGGCAATTACCGCAATGGCGTGGTGCTCTCCCCCGACCACAAGACGATGGCCCATTATTTTAATGAAGCCGGCTATTTCACCGGATACATAGGCAAATGGCATCTTGCCAACGGCCGGCATGCCGTGCCAAAAGAAGAGAGAGGAGAGTACCAGTGGTGGCTGGGAGCCAACTCATTGGAACACACTTCTCAAGCATACAATACGCTGGTATACGACAATGACGACAATCCGGTGCACCTCCCCGGCTACCGGGTGGATGCGCTGACCGATGCGGCCATCCGGTTTATAGATGAGAACAAGGACGATGAGAAACCGTTCTTTTTATTCCTGTCCTTCCTGGAGCCTCATTTCCAGAACTGCTTTGACGATTTCCCGGCTCCGGATGTATACAAAAATATGGTTTCCGGTTATATGCCGCCGGATCTGGGTGCGCTGAAAGGGACCGCATGGGAACATCTGGCCGGCTACTATGGTATGGTGAAGCGTCTGGATGAAGCCCTTGGCAGAGTCCGCGACGCCTTAAAGAGCCTGGGCATAGAGGAGGACACGATCCTTCTGTTCACCACGGACCATGGCTGTCATTTCAAGACCAGAAATGAAGAGTATAAACGCTCCTGCCATGAGAGCTCCATCCGCATACCGATGGCCTTTTACGGCGGGCCTTTCACGGGCGGCGGCAAGCTGCGGGAGATGGTAAGCCTCGTGGATGTGGCTCCGACACTTCTGGATGCCTGCGGTATCGGTGTTCCCGATGACATGCAGGGGCGCTCCATCCTGCCGCTGCTTCACGGGCAGCAGACGGAATGGCCCCAGGAGGTGTTCGTGCAGATCAGCGAGACGCAGGTGGGCAGGGCGATCCGGACAAAGCGCTGGAAATATTCGGTAGAGGCGCTGGATAAACATCCGATCTGGGATTCCGGAAGCGATACCTATACCGAGACCTTCCTCTATGATCTGGAACATGATCCTTATGAACTGCATAACCTGATCCATTCCAAGGCCCATGAGCCGGTCTGCAAAGTGCTGGCATCCAAGCTCATCGCATGCATGGAAAGGGCCGGTGAGGCCGCCCCGGTGATCCTGCCGGCGGAAAAGGAAAACATGGGTCAGAGAGTGCTTTTTGAAGGAGAGGAGAACCTGTAACCGATGGAACATAAAGTGATCTATCACGTCGCGACAGACAGCCTGAAAGATTTTGAAGAGTGTGCCGGACAGGTGAAGGAACTGGGCGGAACCCACATGATGGTGGGAGACCTGCCCAGAAGCCGCTGGATGTGGGAGCGCGACTTAAAGGACCCGTATTCTAACTGGAGCATGGGGCATGCCCAGCTGTTCAAGCTGGTGTGCCCGCCGCAGCTTAAGCAATATCTGCCTCAGGAGCATATCGCAGAATGCATGGAGCTGGTGCAGGCCCGCTGCGATATCTTAAAGAGACTCGGACTGCGCCCGGCGCTTTTTTCCAATGAGCCCTTCTGGCTGCCGGAGGAGGTATACCGGGATCATCCCCAGTGGAGGGGGGCGCGCTGCGACCATCCAAGGAGATCCACCAAGCCCTATTACAGCCCCTGTATCGACCATCCGGAGGTGCTTTCGATGTACCGCAGCTCCATGCGGGAGCTGGTACAGCGCACCGGCATAGATTTCTTTAACTTTATGAGCAACGACAGCGGAGGAGGCGTCTGCTGGAGCGGGGGCACCTATGTGGGACCCAACGGTCCGTCACACTGCAGGCACCGCATGATGGCCGACCGCATCGCTGGATTTATAGACGCGCTTTCGGAAGGCGCCAGAGAGGGCGGCACGGACGCGGTCATCCATTTCAACGCCAATATAGATTTCAAGGCGCCGGAGGAGCAGATCGGTTCTGTATGGCCTAGGCTGAAAGAAAACCAGATCGTGAACAGCTTGGACTGCCGCGGCATGCGCCCCATCACGATCATAGCGGATCTGGGAGCGCCAAAACAGCCTGTAAAAAAGATACCGCGGATGGTGCGTTATGCAGGATTCCTGCAGCAGGCCAGGCAGGCAGACACGCCCATCGTGGTGGTGGATATGCCCAGATCGGATTTTGAGGAGGCATTTCTCTGCGGCAGGAAGGCTCTTCACCGGCCGCTTAACAGCATGGCGGACTGCCTGGATCTGCTTAGGGATACCGCCTGTGAGATCGCAGGATCCGCCTGTGGGCCGAAACTTCTGGACGCATGGTATCACATCGATGAGAGTTACAAGCATCTTTCCCATACGGGGCTGGATCTGATCATGTATGGGTGTCAGCATCAGAGGTGGATCAACCGGCCGTTTCTGCTCTTCCCCCTGGAGCTGCCCGAAGAGGAAAAGGAGTACTACAGAAAATACCAGTTCCAGGCTTTGACGCAAGAGGACGCGGCGGATCTCATGAACCTGCAGGGCATTGAAGGCGTGCGGGGATTCACCTCCGCATTTCTGATCACCCAGACCGTTTTTCAGGCCAGAAAGAGCATGGATAAGGCCATAGATCTGCTGCAGCAGATTTTGGAGGATAAGGAGAGCCGGATGGACGCAGAGAAGCTGTCCCTGCTGATACGCCGCCTTAAGGTGCAGGAGTGCTTTTACGATAATATAACAAATGCCGTGCAGTTCCAGGAACTGGCTGACCGCACGGACTTCGAGACACCTCCACAACTGTCTTTGCGCTGGCCAACCAGGGATGACAGGCGCATTGAAGAATTTCAGAATATAACAAGAGCCGAGATCGACAATGTTACCCTGCTGGCGGACCTGCTGGACGGCTACGAGGAACAGATCCTGCTAATGACGGATGAAGCACATGAGGATATCTTCCTCTACGGCCCTCATTTTGTCGAACAGCTTAGAAAGAAAGCAGAGATCATGTGGGACCATATGCTGGACGGCAACAGGGTGTATGTTACCCATAACATCTGACACATATCGGTGTGAAGTTCTGCCGCCTCTGCAATATACTGTGGAGGCGGCACTTAAGTGGAAAGAAAAGAGGAAAACGGGATGTCAGTACATAATATCATTGATTACGGAGCGTCAACCGGAAAGGAAAATAACGCGCCGTTTATCCAGCGGGCGGTCAACGCGGCCTGCGAGGAGGGCGGCGGCACGGTGAGCGTACCTGCCGGAGAATATCTCTGCGGACACATTGAGCTGAAAAGCCATGTAAATCTTCATCTGGATCAGGGGGCGGTGCTGAAATGCAGCCTGAAAAAAGAGGATTTTCTGCAGGAGGGCGCTGATACGGACGAATTGGAGCTTAACAGTGGCTGCTTTATCGGAGCAAGACATGCTGAGGATATTTCCATCACCGGCCGGGGTGTGATCGACGGCCAGGGCCGTCTGATCTTAAAGGATGACGGCGCGGACAACGGAGCAGGTGAGTGTCCGCTCAATTTCAGCGGCTTTCGTACCAGGATGACCCTGCTGGAAGATGTCACGGATCTTACGATAGAAGGAGTCACCTTCCGCGATTCAGCACTGTGGACCCTGCATATGGCCGGCTGCCGCAGGGTAATGATACGGGGAATACGGATTCTCAACAATGTGAGAGGCGCCAATAATGACGGCATAGATCCGGATTCCTGTCAGGATGTGGTGATAAGCGACTGCATAATCAAGACAGGGGACGATGCCATTGTGGTAAAGACCACCAAGCCCATGACCGAAAAATACGGTCCCTGTCAGAATGTGGTGATAAAGGGGTGTGTGCTGCATTCCCACGACTCTGCGCTCAAGATCGGCACGGAGACCCATGGGGATATCCGCAATATCATCCTGTCCGACTGTGTGATCGAGGACTGCTCCAGGGCTGTCGGCATCTGGGTCAGGGATGGAGGAACCGTTGAAAATATACAGATTCATCATCTGACCGGCGCGGTGAGGCGTTATGCCAATGCCGGCGGGCGTGATTTCGCGCCGGACTGGTGGGGAAAGGGTGAACCGGTCTTTCTGTCCAATACGCGCCGGAAAGGCAGTCAGGAATTTACGGGCAGGATCTGCGGAGTTTCCTTTGACCACATCCGGATCGCATCGGAATCCTGTATCTTTCTGGCGGCCGATGACGGATGTCCGGTCCAGGATATCACCATCTGCGATATGGAGATGACCATGTGCCGTCAGGGCACCCAGGCCGGAGGCCTGTTTGATGAACAGCCGTCGGAGCGCAATGTATATGCTCACAGCATACCGGCACTCTATGCCAGGGGGATTCACGGGCTCACCGTGAAAAACTGGCGTGTGAAACGCCTGGAGCCTGCCATGAAGGAGTGGGACGGCTTTATTGTGACGGAAAACTGCACCCAGTGCCGGTTTGAAAATGCGGAAGAGGCATGAGGCCGGAGGCGGTATCCCGCCGTCTGATCTGTTATGTATCCGTTCACGGATCCACAAAGCTGTGGATAAATTGTGGAGAACGTGGGGAAAGCAGGTGGATATTGGGCATAAGATGTGGACAAAGTGGAAAAGTCTGTGGATAAACCCTGAATTGTTTGACTATAAATTGACATTCCTGATTTTATATTAACAATTGTTGCAAGTCACTGCAGAATCGGGTATAGTGGAAGAAAGTCAATGCGGTGCCCGCGGTTTGGTATGCGGGCAGACGTCAGGAAAGGAAGGGTGTGTATGCTGAAATATCCGTTTATGCTGCTGGATGATACCTCACTGTCAAAGCTTCTGGGCCATGGAACATACAAATTCGTGGATCTGACCTTTGACGAAGCCAGCGCGATCATGAATCTCCATTCGGAGGAAGATATGATCTGCTGCCTGACAAACAACGCTATCGAAGACATAATCTATGACTATCTGGGAATTGACAAGAAGAATTTTGAACATAAAGAGCCGGCGCTGATGGAGGTGGGGCAGGACGGACTGGTATTCCGCCTGTATGAAACGCCTTCTGAGACACAACCGGTCATACGTACCGCCTACGGAAACGAAGCCAAGAAGATCAAGAACATATACGTCTACTGTGAACTCGTTTCCAGAACTGAATGAGAAACTGCCGAAAACAAAATGGGCAGGCTGCACGCAGCCTGCCCATTTCCGTAGGGGCGTTAAGGCATCCCTATGAGGACCGCACCCTCGGCCGGTTCGGCAAAATTGACAATTACTTAGGCGTTTGATAGAATAATTTAAGCGCCTGCAATGACAGAATAAGCGGGCGAAAGCGAACCGCAAAAGGAGATTAATATGGAACGGGAAAGATTAATTGAGAAAGCCGAGCTTGTGGTCAACAAGCTGATGAATCTGGGGAAGGCCGATGAGGAGATGGACAAAAAGACCTCTAAGGAATCCCATAAAAAAGGGCTGATTGCCAGGGATTTCGGCATACAGGAATGGGACTGGCCTCAGGGCGTAGGGCTGTATGGGCTGCTGAAGCTTCAGAAATTCTACGGCGATCAGAGGTATGATGAGTTTTTGAAAAAATGGTATGAGGATAACCGGAAAATCGGTCTGCCTTCCTCCAATATAAACACCACAACGCCTTTCCTGACGCTGGTGGATCTCGTCAGCCGTGTGGATGAGCCGGCCTATGAGAATATGTGCATGGAGCGCGCTGAGTGGCTGATGCATGAGCTGCCAAAGACGAAAGACGGCGGTTTCCAGCATGTTACCACGGCCATCGGAAACCGGTACGGCGTGCATTTAAACGATGGGGAGATCTGGGCTGACACGATGTTTATGGCCGTGCTGTTCCTGTCCAAGATGGGTGTCAGATATGACCGCCAGGATTACATAGATGAGGCGGTAAAGCAGATGCTGATTCATATCAAATATCTGTATGAGAAGAAGAACGGTCTGTTCTATCATGGCTGGAGCTTCAACCTGAACAGCAATTTCGGCGGCATCTTCTGGTGCAGAGGAAATTGCTGGTTCACCGTGGCTGCATCCGATTTCCTGGAAACCGTGGGAGACCGCATAAGCAGCGGCGTAAGATCTTATATTGAAGATACGCTGCGGACGCAGATCGCCACCCTGGCAAAGCTGCAGGCTCCTTCCGGGCTGTGGCATACGGTTCTGGATGATGAGAGCAGCTATGAGGAGGTATCCGGCAGTTCTGGCTTTACAGCCGGCATAATCAAGGCCATCAAGCTGGGAATTGTGGACGATTCCTATCTTCCCTGTGCTAAGAAAGCCCTGGCGGCAATCTGCGACAACGTGGCGGAAGACGGAACCGTTCTGAACGTTTCCGCAGGCACCGGCATGGGGGATAATGCGGAGCATTACAAGAACATCATGATCGCGCCCATGGCCTACGGTCAGTCCCTGGCGCTCATCGCCCTTTGTGAAGGCATGGAAATCTGATAATACGCAAAAGAGAGGGTGAACAGGATGCGTTTGGTGATACAGAGAGTGCTGCAGGCAGGCGTCACAATTGACGGGGAAAAGGTGGCCGGCATTGGCCGGGGGTATCTGGTGCTTTTGGGCGTGGGCCATGAGGATACGAAAGAAACTGCGGATAAGCTGGTAAAAAAGCTGGCCGCATTGAGGATCAATGAGGATGAGAACGGCAAGACCAATCTGTCCATCCGCGATATAGGCGGGGAGCTGTTGGTGGTGTCACAGTTTACGCTGTATGCGGACTGCAGCCATGGCAACCGTCCCGGCTTTACTCTGGCAGCGAAGCCGGAGCAAGCAAACATGCTGTATGAATATTTTATAGAAAAATGCCGGGAGGAGATTCCAGTGGTGGAACACGGCTGCTTCGGCGCGGATATGAAAGTGGATCTGATCAATGACGGTCCCTTCACCATTGTGCTGGATTCATGAGGCGGAACCTCAAAGCATGAGATAAAAACTTAACGAATTTTAGAAAGATTTCATCTCCGCGCGCCTTTACCGCAAACACTCGGTATGCTACAATGACGTTAGGCATTGTGATATAACCGTAAATCGGCAAGTGGAGGTCAGAGATGACAAAGCAGGAGTTTCTGGATAATTTAAATGATCAGCTTTCCGGGGAGGTACCTTCTTCCGTAGTTTTCGAAAATGTGAACTACTACCGGAATTATATAGACGGAGAAATAAACAGCGGGAAATCGGAATACGATGTGCTGGATTCCCTTGGCAACCCGCGCCTGATTGCCAAAACCATCATAGATACCTGCCAGATCGAGCAGCAGACGGCGGGCGGAGACGGGTTCGGCGGCTATACCTACGGCGAGGATGGAGGCGTGTACCGTGATGAGACAGAACAGCCTTACGGGAAACCGCCGAAGCTTCTGCGCTTTTCGGGCTGGATTGTTCTGGCAGTGGTGGTGCTGTTCATACTGCTGATACTCAACATCATTTTCTTCCTGCCGGGCATTTTCTGGTGGCTTCTGCTGGCCTGGATGGTTTACCGGTGGTTTCGCCGCCGGGCGTGATTTCGTATTTCTAGGAAAGTACGTTCTGAAACTAAACTGAGTCGGACAAACCGGCTGATTCCGTGCTGTGGCGGAATCAGCCGGTTTGTTAGTGTACCCCGCGGTGCCCGCCGCAGTGCGATCCTAAGCTGAGCGCTTTTATTTAATAGTTTCCTAATTGAAGGACAAGAGAAACGCCGCTGGGGGAGCCAGCGGCGTTTCGATGAGGGGAGTATAAATAATTAATAAGGGGTAATAACGAAAAGATTTAAAAATCTGAGATTTCAAAATCTTTTGCAATTGAGATTATATTATAATTCGACATAAAATGCAAGGATAAATAAAATATTAACGGAATAATAAAAACGAAAACTGACATAATAGTTTTGTAACCAATAAACCCTGCTGTCAGGCAAATCCGGTTTAAATAATCCGGATAAAAACATACCGGACAGCACTAATAAAACATTTTTTCAGGAGGTCATTTATTATGGCAAACAATAACGAAAACTGCAGAAATAACAGCCAGAACAATAACCAGAACAACAGCCAGAACAACAATCAGAACCGTTCTCAGAACAATTCTCAGAATAATTCTCAGAACAGTTCCAAGAACAGCTCCAGAAACAACAGCCAGAATTCCAGCCAGAACAACAGCCAGAATTCCAGCCGTGACTGCAGCAGAGATTATTAATCGGCGCTGTATCCGGTAATCGGAATGCCGATGGGGCAGTAACTGCCCTGCCGGCATTCGCTACATAGACTGTGTAAAACATGGCTGCCAACCGAATTCCTTTTCTTGACAGAGAGAAGATCAGGCTTTAATATAGGTATAGGATACGGATATCCGATGAAAGATGGGAGCAGCCGCATGAAATTATACGAATTGATCGCGCCATGCCACTTTGGGCTGGAAGCGGTGCTGAAAAGAGAGATATATGATTTGGGTTATGAGATAAGCAGTGTGGAAGATGGGCGTGTGACCTTCCTGGGAGATGAGGAGGCTGTCTGCCGCGCCAATATCTTCCTGCGCACGGCCGAACGGGTGCTGCTGAAGGTGGGAAGCTTTCACGCGGAAACATTTGATGAGCTGTTTGAAGGCACTAAGGCGCTGGCCTGGGAAGAATTCCTGCCGAAGGACGCGAAATTCTGGGTTACCAAGGCTTCATCGGTAAAGAGCAAACTGTTCAGCCCCTCGGACATACAGTCACTGGTAAAAAAAGCCGTGGTAGAAAGGATGAAATCCAGCTATCATCTGGAATGGTTTCCGGAAGACGGGCCGCAGTATCCGCTGCGTGTGTTCCTGATGAAGGATGAGGTGACGGTGGCCCTGGATACCACTGGGGAGTCGCTGCATAAGAGAGGATACCGAAAATTGGTGAGCAAGGCGCCCATATCGGAGACGCTGGCGGCCGCTCTGATCATGCTGACACCGTGGAAGACTGACCGCATTTTGGTGGATCCTTTTTGCGGCAGCGGGACATTCCCGATAGAAGCTGCTATGATCGCAGCTAATATGGCTCCTGGCGCAGGAAGGCATTTTCTGGCTGAAAGCTGGAATAACCTGTCAGGATCCAAGCTGTGGAATGACATATTCGAAGAGGCTAAGGATATGGCGGACCCGGATGTTTCCGTGGACATCCAGGGCTATGACATAGACGGGGATGTGATCACAGCGGCGAGGGACAACGCGGCGGCGGCCGGCGTGGACCATATGATCCACCTGCAGAGGCGTCCGGTCAGCGAGTTAAGCCATCCGAAGAAATACGGTTTTCTGATCACCAATCCTCCCTATGGGGAGCGCATCGAGGATAAAAAGAACCTTCCGGATCTTTACCGGCAGATAGGGGAGCGCTTCGCTGCGCTGGATTCCTGGTCGGCATTTCTGATCACTTCCTATGAAGATGCGGAGAAATATATGGGCAGAAAGGCGGATAAAAACCGCAAGATTTACAATGGGATGATTAAAACATATTTTTATCAGTTTTTGGGACCGAAACCGCCGGCTAAAAGATGAATTTGAGGACAACAATTGAAACGTAGAGGACTGTATTGTTTACTGGTTGTAATGATTGCTGTGACAGCCGTGTTGTATTTCCATAATACTCTGGAACCGCAGAGCGTCAGACAGGGCAGCAAAGAGTGCGTGAAATCGGAAGGATGGACATCGGCGATCGTAGCGGATGTAAATTCCAGGGAAATCCACTTGCAGGTGGGAGGCAAAGAGGTTGCTTCGGGGCACAACGCCTACATGGATGATAATATGAATCTGATGATATCCTCTTCAGTACTGACAGATGCCTTTTACTGCGCTGCCAATTTCTATGACCGCGAAATGCTCATATTGGAGAAAAATGCGCGTCGGATCGAACTGACGGTGGGAGACCACGTCATGAAAAGGGATGAAAAGGAAGTGCACCTTGCGGCAGCGCCGGTGCTCATAGGTGAGGAGCTGTTCATACCGGTGGAAGCGGTTTCCAAGGGGCTTGGATATTCCTACACCTGGTCCATGGCAGAAAATACGGCTGTCATGGCCAATGAAAACGATGAGAAGGAAGTGCTGCCATACCGCTATGACTACCGGGAGATCGGAAAAGTGCCGAAGGTCAAGAATCAGGGTGCACTGGGCACCTGCTGGGCCTTTGCCTCCCTGAACGCGCTGGAAACGTCACTTCTGCCGGAATACAATCTGGATCTGTCCGAAGACCACATGTCATTAAACAGCGACTTCAATGTGGACCAGCATAAAGGCGGCGATTACACGATGTCCATTGCCTATCTGGCGGCATGGCGCGGGCCGGTGCTGGAAGAGGATGATCCGTATGGAGACGGAGAATCGCCCGCCGGACTATCGGCGGTAAAACATGTGCAGGAGATCCAGATGATCGGCAATAAGGACTATCAGGGAATCAAGAGGGCCGTTTATCTGCACGGGGGAGTTCAGACTTCGATTTATACGCCCCTGAAAAATTATAAAAGCCGTTCTAAATACTATAACAACGATACCTATGCCTACTGCTACATAGGGGAACAGAAAGCAAATCACGATATTGTGATCATTGGATGGGATGACTCCTACCCCAAGGAGAATTTCAACATGGAACTGGAGGGGGACGGAGCATTTATCTGCCTGAACAGCTGGGGTGAGGAATTCGGAGATAACGGCATCTTCTATATATCCTACTATGACACCAATATCGGCATCCATAATCTGGTATATACGCGGGTGGAGGAAACCGATAACTACTCCAATATCTACCAGTCCGACCTCTGCGGCTGGGTGGGGCAGATGGGGTACGGCAATGACAGCGCATATTTTGCCAATGTCTACCAGACAAAGGGTGAGGAACTGCTTAGATCCGTAGCTTTCTACGCCACCGGTCCGGACACGGAATATGAGGTGTATGTGGTGAGGGATGCGGCGGATAAATACAGCTTTTATAAGAGGCAGCTGGTGGCCTCGGGTAATTTAAAGCTGGCCGGCTATTATACGGTTGAGCTGGAGGAAAGCATCCCGCTGGATGCGGGAGAGCGTTTCGCAGTCATCGTTTATATCACCACGCCCGGGTCGGTCCATCCCATCGCTATAGAGTATATGGTGGATGAAAGCACTGAAACCGTAGATTTATCGGACGGCGAAGGATATATCAGCGCCAATGGAAGCCAGTGGACCAGCGCCGAATCGACTCAGCAGAGCAACATCTGCCTGAAAGCATTTACGGATGACGTAAGTGACTGACCGCTGCCGCTGCCGGTCCGGCCTGCGGACAGGAAGGAAGAGGAGAAAGAAGCAATGAAAGATAAGATAATTTTTGCCACCTCCAACGAGGGCAAGATGAAGGAAATAAGGATGATCCTCGCGGATCTGAACAGGGAAGTGCTGTCCTTAAAGGAAGCGGGAATACAGGCTGATATCGTGGAGGATGGGAAAACCTTCGAAGAAAACGCTCTGATCAAGGCCAGGACCGTCCATAAGCTTACAGGGGCCCTTGTTCTGGCCGATGATTCGGGTCTGGAAGTGGACTATCTGGGCGGAGAACCCGGCGTCTATTCCGCCAGATATATGGGGGAGGATACTTCCTACGATATCAAAAACCGGTCCATCATAGACAGGCTTGATCAGGCAGTGGGCACACAGCGCAGCGCCAGATTCGTCTGTGCGATCGCAGCAGTATTTCCGGATGGGGAGGAGGCCGTAACCCTAGGGACGATCGAGGGGGAGATTGCCAGAGAACCTAAAGGGGACGGAGGATTCGGCTATGATCCTATATTTTTTGTGCCAGAGTTTGGCGCAACGACCGCACAGCTTACACCGAAGCAGAAGAACCAGGTGAGCCACAGAGCTAAAGCCCTGAAAGAGATGAAAGAAGTAATCAGAATAAAGTTATCATAGGAGGCAGCTATGAAAATACTCATTGTCAGCGACACCCATCGCCAGAATGGAAATTTGAGCAAGGTGATCAGCTCCGCAGGCGAGATTGATATGCTGATTCATTGCGGTGATGTGGAGGGAAGCGAAGATTACATCAGGGAGATTGCAGGCTGTCCGGTGAAAATGGTGGCCGGCAACAACGATTTCTTTTCCAGTCTGGAAAAAGAATTGGAATTTAACATCGGAAAGTATCATATTTTTCTGACACATGGGCATTACTATTATGTATCCTTAGGGCCGGAGCAGCTGGCGGCCGAGGCCAGAGCCAGGGGCGCGGACATCGTGATGTACGGCCATACCCACCGCCCCAGCGTGGATTATATGGATGAAGTGATAGTGGTGAACCCCGGAAGCCTGTCTTATCCAAGGCAGGACGGCAGACAGCCTTCCTATATCGTGATGGAAATTGACCGAGAAGGAACCGTTCATTTTACGGTCAATTACATAGGAAGAAAAAATTAGTATTTTGGAAAATTCTTGTTGACATTATGATTTTCCTATTATATAATACTTTTTGCGTCACGAATGACCGTTAATTTGACAATAAGCGCGGGGTGTAGCTCAGTTTGGCTAGAGCGCCTGGTTTGGGACCAGGAGGCCGCAGGTTCGAATCCTGTCACCCCGA
>OGGQ01000865.1_pt1 | contig 42543 bp, 38 predicted proteins | sample 1571191 | NCBI WGS metagenome assembly OGGQ01 (sample SAMEA2582061, study PRJEB24529) | metagenome | biome: Human gut stool | place: China | collected 2011
CCTTGTCCGCGTCCAGAATGGCCACCAGGCTGACCTCCGGCAGGTCCAGGCCCTCCCGCAGGAGGTTGATGCCCACCAGCACGTCGAACTCCCCCAGCCGCAGGCTGCGGATGATCTCCATGCGCTCGATGGTCTGGACGTCGGAGTGCATATAACGCACCCGGATGCCGGCGTTTTTCAGGTACTCTGTCAGGTCCTCCGCCATCTTCTTGGTGAGGGTGGTCACCAGACCCCGCTCGTCCCGGGCGGCTCTTGCCTTGATCTCGTCCATCAGGTCGTCGATCTGGCCGGTGACGGGGCGGACCTCCACCTTGGGGTCCAGGAGGCCCGTGGGCCGGATCACCTGCTCCACCACCTGGTCCGCCCGCTCCCGCTCATAGGGGCCCGGCGTGGCGGAGACGAACACCGCCTGGCCGATGCGCCCCTCGAACTCCTCGAATTTCAACGGCCGGTTGTCGTAGGCGCAGGGCAGCCGGAAGCCGTACTTCACCAGGGAGTCCTTCCGGGCGTGGTCGCCGTTGTACATGGCCCGGACCTGGGGCAGCGTCACGTGGCTCTCGTCCACGAACAGCAGGAAGTCGTCCGGGAAGAAGTCCAGCAGCGTCATAGGGGCAGAGCCCTCCGGCCGGCCGGAGATGATGCGGGAGTAGTTCTCAATGCCGGAGCAGTAGCCCAGCTCCGCCATCATCTCCATGTCGTACTCCGTCCGCTGGCGGATGCGCTGGGCTTCCACCAGCTGGTTATTATCTGTAAAGAATTGGACCTGTTCCTCCAGCTCCCTGCGGATCTCCCCGATGGCCTTGTCCATTTTATCCTTGGTGGTGACATAGTGGCTGGCAGGGTAGATGGCGATGTGGTTCAGCACCCGGTTTACAGCGCCGGTGACGGGGTTAAAGTCGCTGATGCGGTCGATCTCGTCGCCAAAGAACTCCACTCGGATGGCGTGGTCCCGGTAGTAGGCGGGGTAGAGCTCCACCGTATCCCCTCGGACCCGAAACATATTACGCTCAAAGGCGATGTCGTTGCGCTCGTAGCGGATCTCCACCAGCCGCCGCAGCAGCTCGTCCCGGTCCCACTCCGCGCCCACCCGCAGGGATACTACGAGCTTCGCAAAATCGTCCGGCTCGCCCAGGCCATAGATACAGGAGACGGAGGAGACCACGATCACATCCCGCCGCTCCAACAGCGCGCAGGTGGCTGAGAGACGCAGACGGTCAATTTCGTCGTTGGTGGAGGCGTCCTTGGCGATATAGGTATCTGTGTGGGGGATATATGCCTCCGGCTGGTAGTAGTCGTAGTAGGAGACGAAATACTCCACCGCATTGTTGGGGAAGAACTCCTTAAACTCGGCGCACAGCTGCGCGGCCAGAGTCTTGTTGTGGGCCAGCACCAGGGTTGGCCGCTGGATTTTCTCAATCACCTTCGCCATTGTGAAGGTCTTGCCGGACCCGGTGACGCCCAGCAGAATCTGCTCCTTGAGTCCGTTCTCAATGCCCTCCGCCAGGGCCGCGATGGCCTCCGGCTGGTCTCCGGAGGGCTGGTAATCGGAAACGACTTCAAATTTCGGCATAGTCCAACTCCACTCATGGTTTAAACTTCAGGCGTTGCCCTGCGGGCAAGCACGCACTCAATTCTCCTGCTTAGCATAACACAGCGGGGGGCAAATTGCAAACATTTGTTCTATATTCGGCAAGTGTTCTTGCAAGGCGCGGTCCTCTATGGTAGAATGGCCCCAGCACAGCAATTTTACACCGATTGAGTCATGCACTGCAACAGCGCATGGCGGGAAGCGGCACGTTGGATTTCATGGATGCCGGTGTAAGATAAACCAATCATACTGAGAGGCTGATTGAGATGAAAAATATACGGAAAAAGCGGGCCGTCGCCACGGTATCTGCCAACAACCAGGAGGTGATATCTCAATAATAAACAGGAGGATTTCATGAACAACATTCCAAGCCCGGACGTCTTATTTCCCAACGCCTATCACACGTCCTGCTTTTTGAAAAATGCTATCTCTGCCCCGAATATTTTCGTGGGCGATTACACGTATTACGATGATCCTGTAGACCCCACCGCCTTTGAGCGGAACAACGTCCTCTTCAACTGGCCGGAGTTCGGGGACCGGCTGATCATCGGCAAGTTCTGCGCCCTGGCCAGCGGCGTGCAGTTCATCATGGGCAGTGCCAACCACCGCCTTGACAGCATCAGCACTTACCCTTTCAACGTTTTTGGGGGTGCGTGGGAGGCCAACACCCCGCCCCACCTCTCCCAGCTCCCCTTCAAAGGGGACACCGTAGTTGGAAACGACGTGTGGATTGGGCGGGAGAGCGTGGTCATGCCCGGCGTCCACATCGGCGATGGCGCGATTGTGGCCGCTTACTCCGTTGTGACCCGAGATGTGCCCGCCTATACGCTGGCAGGCGGCAACCCAGCTCGGGAGATCCGCAAACGCTTTGACCCGGAGCTGACAGAGCTGTTGCTGGAGCTGCGGTGGTGGGATTTCGAACCGGAGTCTCTCGCCGCCTTCTTGCCGGTGCTGTGCAGCAGCGACCTAGAGGCTGTTCGTGCGGCCATTCGGCAGAGGTTAGGCAAGGCGTAGGCACATCTCTCAGGCGGCCCCGTCCGCGGGGCCGCTTTTACGCGCTTCACTCTACGGCCGCGAGAGATACCCGCTCTCTGAAAATGAGACGAAATCCCGATCCGCGACAATGATGTGGTCTGAGAGGGCGATCTGCACCGTCTCCAGGGCCGCCTGGGCCTGCTCCGTGGCTGCGAAATCCTCTGGTGAGGGGGCTGCCACGCCGCTGGGGTGATTGTGGGCCAAGATCACCGAACTGGCATTGTTGAGGATGGCATTCTCCACCAGCTTGCGCACGTCCAGCGGCGCAGAACTGATGCCGCCCTCTCCCAGCCGCTTGCATACCAGGAGTTTCCCCTTTCGGTCCAGGCACAGCTCATAAATCACCTCATGGGTTTCCCCAGCAAAGTGCTCCATCAGATAGGCCCCCGCCCGGGCGGCGGTGTTGAGGACCAGCTCCTGACGGTGGGCATCTGCCAGACGAGCCTTGTGGCACAGCCGGGGCACCATCTTCAGGAGGATCGCGGCGTTCTCTCCGATGCCCTTGACCTTTTGCAGGTCCTCAATCGGCGCCGCCATCACACCGGAGAGAGAGCCGTAGCGTTCCATCAGGGCGTGGGCGATGGGGTTGGTGTCCTGCCGCGGAATCGCGTAATACAGCAACAGTTCCAGGGCCTCGTGATCTGCAAAGCCATCCAGCCCGCTTGTCAAAAAGCGGGCGCGCATCTTCTCTCTATGTCCGTCGTGGATGCCCATAGGCCCCTCCTTCCGCCCTGCCTGCCCCATGCAGGTTAACAAGGTATTATATCATGTTTTTGTGGATCGCACAAGCATCTCTCCCATTCGCACAGGGGGAATCCCCCCCGTGTCCCAGCAAATACAGCGGAGGGAATCTCTCTTGAGCAGAGACAGAGAGCCGGTTCCACAAGGCATCCCACAGCATTTCACATGCTAAAATTTCAATATCCCGTTCACGGAAAATTCAGGAGGATCAAAATCACATGAAAAGCACTTCACAACTCCATTTTGAAGAGGTCACTCCCAGCAACCGAACAGAGATTGAAAAGCTGGAGATTTTTTCCGAGCAGTCCGGTTTTATTGAGAGCGTCAGCGCGTGTTTGCAGGAAGCAGATGCGTTGGACCTGTGGCGTCCTGTTGGCATTTATGATGGCAGTACACTGATCGGCTTTGCAATGTATGGGTTTTTCCCAGAGCTTGGAGAGCTCTGGTTAGACAGGCTCCTCATTGACAAAAGGTATCAGCACAAAGGGTATGGGGGGCAGGCTGTGCTTGCCCTGCTTGATAGACTCAGTACAGAATATGGGAAGGATACGATATATCTGAGTGTGTACGGGGACAATACAGGAGCCATCCAGCTCTATCAGCGGATTGGTTTTTGTTTTAACGGAAGGTACGACACCAAGGGGGAGCGCATCATGGAGTATCATGTCAAAAAAGAAGCAGCCCCCCAGGCCAGCCGGACCAATCTGTAGCTTAGATGCCATGCATTCCAGGCTCCTCCGATGGTGATTTTGCCCATCGGTGTTCCAGGTCAGAATCGTACACAGCCTGTTTTTGAAATATCATGCCTGCTGGATGAAAGCTTTGTAAAATTCTGCCGTTCATTTGCCTTCACCGGTTGACAGGCCCTCTTTTTTAGCATAATATAAACAAAGACAGCATAGGAAATCAGTTCATAAAATCACGTCCGGTAGGTAAGGCTACCACAGGGATATGGATCGCTGCCGCGAAATGATGGAGACATCATCAGATGGTTTGAACAGGCGATATCGAACACGAAGGTATCATCTAATGCGATTTCACCGCCTTGTGAGGCTAAAGCTTGAACGGTTGCGCACGTCTTCTGGCTACAGAGGACTCTCCCAGTCGTATCGGATGAGGCGGCTGGGATTATTTTATGGAGAAAGAGAGGAGGTCACGCGGGATGTTTGAACTGGAAAACGAGCGGACAGAGCTGCTGAAAAAAATTGAGGATGATCTGGAACGAAAACAGTATGCCCATCTGCGGGACCTTCTGCTCCCCCTGGAGGCAGCAGATATTGCCGCTTTGTGCGAGGAAATGGACGATAAGGTTCCCTTGATGTTCCGTCTGCTCCCCAAGGAGCTGGCAGCAGAGGTGTTTGTAGAGCTGGATTCCGACGAGCAGGAGATTTTGATCCGCAGCTTCTCCAACACCGAGCTCAAGGAGGTGCTGGATGAGCTGTATCTGGACGACACCGTGGATATTGTGGAGGAGATGCCCGCCATTGTAGTCAAGCGCATTCTGCAGCACTCCGACCCTGACACCCGTAAGAGCATCAACGAGATTTTGAAGTATCCGGATGACTCCGCCGGCAGCATTATGACCACGGAGTTCGTGGATTTAAAGGAGACTATGACGGTGGAGGACGCCCTGAAGCGCATCCGCCGCACTGGCCCTGACAAGGAGACCATCAACATCTGCTATGTCATTGACGACGGGCGCCACCTGCTGGGCCTGTTGTCCATTCGGACGCTGCTGCTGAGCGAGGAAGACGACGTCATCCATGACATCATGCAGACCAACATCATCTCCGTCCAGACTCTGGATGATCAGGAAGCTGTGGCTCGATCTCTGAGCAAATACGGCTTTCTGGCCCTGCCAGTGGTGGATCAGGAAAACCGGCTGGTTGGTATCATCACTGTGGACGATGCCATGGATGTTTTGCAGGAGGAGGTCACTGAGGACATTGAGAAGATGGCGGCCATGCTGCCCTCTGACAAGCCCTACCTGAAAACAGGAATCTTTGAAACCTTTAAGGCCCGGATTCCATGGCTGCTTCTGCTGATGATCTCGGCCACCTTCACCGGTCAGATCATCTCCACCTTTGAGAATGCTCTGGCGGCAGCCACCATTCTCACCGCCTATATTCCCATGCTGATGGACACCGGCGGCAACTGCGGTTCTCAGGCCAGTGTTTCCGTGATCCGCGGCATCTCCTTGAATGAGATCGAGTTTTCCGATCTGCTGCAGGTGATCTGGAAGGAAATTCGCGTTGCCGTGATCTGCGGCGTGGCTCTCTCAGCAGCGAATTTTGTCAAGCTGATGCTGGTGGACCGGCTGCTGTTCCACAACCAGCTTGTCACCATTCCGGTGGCAGCAGTGATCTGCTCCACCATGGTCTGCACGGTTCTTTGCGCCAAGCTGGTGGGGTGTACACTGCCTCTGCTGGCTAAGAAAATTGGCTTTGACCCGGCAGTGATGGCCTCGCCTTTTATCACCACCATTGTGGATGCCATTTCTCTGCTGATCTACTTTCAGTTTGCATCGGCAATCCTTGGGCTTTAAAGCAAAAAACGGGGAGCTTCGCTGCTTCCCGTTTTCCTTTTGCCGCGGTGTCAGGCCTGCGCCATGATTTTCCACAGATCTCCTTAAAAGGGATGGTTCCTATATCCCCAGCTCCATGTTTGATCGCGTGCCAGCCCAGCATAAGCTGGCATTTTTTACTGCCATGCAACGCAAAAAAGCGGCACATAGTTTCTTCTCCTCCGCACACAATAGCATTGGCGAAACGCCAATATCTTTCACGCAGGAGGATTTTATCATGTCTAATGCATGCACCAATAGCGGCTGTGACTGCACCCCGAACCAGAGCATCAAGTGCACTGTGAACAACTGCGCCCACCACTGCCAGAATCAGGACTACTGTGGTCTGACCAGCATCACTGTCGGCACTCACGAGGCCAACCCCACCATGGTGGAGTGCACCGACTGCCAGAGCTTTAAGCTGAAATAACCAGCTGGGAGTCCTGAGGAAAACGCCTCCCCAGGACTCCTTTCCATATTCTTCAAAGGAGGCGGAGCGATGAACATGAACTGGCCGGCACAGATCGCGGGGGGTGCGGCGGGCCTTGCCAATGGTCTTTTTGGCGGAGGCGGCGGTATGGTCTTTCTCCCGATTCTCTCCCGCTTTGGCCGTTTGGAGCAGCGGAAGCTGTACGCCACCTGTGTGGGTGTGATTTTCCCGGTGTGTCTGGTATCCGCCGCCGTATATATCTTTCGGGGCGGCGTGTCCCTATTGACGGCGCTTCCGTATCTTGCCGGCGGGCTGATCGGCGGCTTTCTAGGCGGTAAACTATATGGCAAAGTCTCCACCAAGTTTCTCAAGTGGCTATTTGCCGCTTTTCTCTTTTACGCGGGGGTGAAGTATCTACTGTGACGGATTGGCTGTTACCCTTTCTCTGCGGCCTGGGTGCCAGCATCATCTCCGCCTGGGGCGTAGGCGGCGGAACGCTGCTGCTGCTGGTGATGACACTGTTTTTGAACGTGGATCAGCGGACCGCGCAGGGCATCAACCTGCTGTTTTTCCTGCCCACCGCCATCAGCGCTCTCATCTGCCATGCCAAGAGCGGATACCTGGACAAGCCCACCTTGAAATCCGCTGTTCCCATTGCCGTGGTCGCAGCTCTTCTTGGTGCCTGGGTCGCAACGAATCTTGATGTTGAGATTCTGCGCAAGCCCTTTGGCGTGTATCTGCTGCTCTCCGGCATCTCCCTCATCTGGCCGCAAAAAAAGCAGGAGTGAGGATCACTTCTGCTTTTTCTGTGCTTGCCGCGGTCTCCATAGCACGAGAGGGAATGTAGGTCCCCTCGGTTCTCTCCACCCATGATCGTGCGGGAACACTCCCCCATCGCGCCGGCTCCGCGAGACGATTCAGCACCGGCCACCGTTTTCAGCTCTCCGCGCGGGAAACCTGCACTGGCGTCCGCGCACGGTAAAAGCGCCCATGGGTTTTCCCCATGGGCGCTTTTCCATCGAATCCCAGACACACTCCTACAGCCGCAAAACCACTTCAATCCGCTGCCCGTCCCGCCACAAAACCACGGGCAACTCGTCTCCCACATAGCAGTGGCGGCGTACTCGCAGCAGATCCCGGCTGCTTCGCAGCGGCTCTCCATTGGCGGAGAGAAGATAGTCCCCCTCCTGGATGCCGGCCTCCGCAGCGGCAGAGCCTGCAGTTACCTCAATCACCTCCAGGCCCCATGTCCCCTCAGAGATCTCTACCCCCGCCTGCAGCACTGTCACACCCAGCTGAGGCTCCGGCTGGGACTCGCCCCAGGTAAGAAGGTCGTTGACGATCCGCTCCAGTGAGGCGGAGGGAATGGCAAAGCCCAGCCCCTCCACATTGGAGTACTCAGAAGTCATTTTAATCACATTGATCCCCACAACCTGCCCATAGGCATTAATCAGCGGCCCGCCTGAATTGCCGGAGTTCAGTGCGGCGTTGGTCTGAATCAGGGTCATAACCCGTCCGTCCACCATCACATCCCGGTCGATGGCAGAAACAATGCCGTCCGTCAGGGTTCCCCGCAGCTCCACACCCAATGGGTTTCCAATGGCGTAAACCTGATCCCCTACGGTCAGAAGATCAGAGTCACCAAACTCCGCCGTGGGCAGCTCCGTCTCGTCCACCTTCAAGATTGCCAAATCGTGGTCCTCATCTCCGGCTACATACCAAGCCGAGCATTGATAGCCGGTGTCCAGTACCACCCAGCATCGGGAGCCACCCTCCAAGACGTGGTAGTTGGTCAGGATATATCCGTCTGAGGAGAAGATGACGCCTGTTCCAACGGACGTCCCATCCTCCAGCTGTGCCAGAACCATCACCACCGCCGGGTTCACCTGCTGATAGACCTCCTGTGCCGTGACCGTTTCCCCATGCTCCGCAGCTACCGTCAAAGAGCTGTTCCCTTCGCCGGCCCAAAGCGGGATGGTAATCTCTCCGGAGTTCTCCCTCACAGGGAGCTCGTCGTAATACTGCTCAAAGGAGTCTCCCAGGATCGGCCCCAGCCGCCGCTCCAGCAGCAGTGAGACGGCTGCCAGCACCACAATGCCGACAAAGCAGGCCAGAAAAATCCACAGCCCTCTCCTGCGTCGGCGCCGCAGCTGTGGGGTGTCTGGCTTGCGATTCGGCCCCTGCCCGCATACGGGCAGAACCGCTCTGGCCAGTTCGGCATCCAGAGGCATGGGCCGCCGGTATGTGAAAACCTGCTCCCCCGGCAGTCTTTGCACGCGGGGACGCCGGTAGGTCTCCACCACTTCATTGGGAAGCCGGCCCTCCCTCTGCTCTCGTTCCTCCATGCAACCTCACTCCATGGCCAGAGAGAAGGTGAATGTCGTCACTCCGTCTTCACTGGTCACATTGATTTTTTCTTTATGCTGCTCCAAGATCGTCTTAACGATGTAGAGCCCCAGGCCCACGCCGTCCTTGTCCTCACTGCGGGACTTGTCGCTCTTATGAAACCGCTCAAACAGCAGCGGCAGCTCATCCGCCGGAATCGTGTCTCCCAGATTCCGAACCGTCACCCGGGCCTTCCCGTCGATGGCTGTAATGCCAAGATACAGCGCGGTGCCCTCCCGCGCAAACTTTGTGGCGTTTTCTAACAGATTGTAGATCACCTGGGTAATCATATCATTGTCGCCCAGAACCAGAATCGGCTCCTCCGGGATGTCGGCATCCACGTCCAGATGCCGGTCATTGATCTTCTGCTCCATGGAGATCAATACCCGGCGCATACTCTCGCAGATATCAAAATGGTTGCCGCCGCGCAGCGGGTCAATGGCCTGCAGCTGGCTTACATCCAGCATCCGGCGGACCATGCGGGAAAGGCGCCGGCTTTCGTTGGAGATAATCTGCAGATACCTGCGCTCATTTTCCGGCGGGATCGTGCCGTCCAGAATGCCGTCTGTATAACCGGCAATGGTTGTCATGGGGGTTTTCAGCTCATGGGAGATGTTGGCGATGAACTCCCGCCGCTGCCGCTCCGTCTGCTGTAAGCTCTCAGCCATATTATTAAAGGAGGCCGCCAGCTCCCCAACCTCATCGTTGCGGCCATAGTCCCGCATGCGCACGTCAAAGTCCCCCTCGGCATACAGCCGGGTGGCCTGAGCCATTTCTCGGATCGGCTTCACCTGGCGCATAGCCGCGATGGAGGCGGACATGAATGCAATCATCAACGAAACAAAGGAGGTCATAAAAAACAATCCCACAAACCCACGCCACATGGTATCAAGAGACGTCATAGTAGCCACGGCAAACACCTCGCCCACCACTGCCAGCGTCTCAGAATTCACGGCAGGCACGCCCACCACAAAGCGCTTGCTCTGATACAGGCCGTCCAGATCGTCCCGCCGGGAGGAGGACCCCTCCTCCATGATGCTGCGCGTCATATCCGCCGGCATAGTCAGTACCCTGCCGTCCAAGGTCTCATCCGTGGACAGCAGCACATGGCCCTCTTCATCGCAGATCATAAAATCCACGTCGGACACCATTGCTGCGAAGGACGCCAGCTGCTGAAAGCCCGGATCGCTGCGCAGCTCCTCCATGGTGAGATACCGCCCAGTCTCCAGATAGCTGACTGAAAGCTGGCTCATAACCTTGGCCTGAGCAATGATCTCATCGCTCCTCTGGTTTCTCGCATAGTTATAGCTCAGGGCAAAAAAGGATGCGCCCAATAACAACAGTGTCAGCATCACGGTGCCGGCTGTCACATACAGCTGCCGCCAATATAAGCCCTGAAACTGCCTTTTGAGCCTCTTCATCCTTCCGCCTTTTCCGTCCGGGGATTGGCTGTTTCAAACTTATAGCCCACACCCCAGACTGTTTTCAGCGCCCACTGGTCAGATACATTTTCAATCTTCTCCCGCAGGCGCTTGATATGGACATCCACTGTGCGGCTATCTCCGAAATAATCGAAGCCCCACACCTCGTCCAACAGCTGGTTGCGGGTGTAGACCCGGTTGGGTGTGGCCGCCAGATGGTAGAGAAGCTCCAGTTCCTTGGGCGGCGTGTCCACCTTTTTTCCGTCCACAATCAGCTCGTAGGAGTCCAGGTCAATCGAGAGCTTATCAAAGGTCAGCCGCTTACTGGTGTCGTTGGGAATCTCCGTTCGCCGCAGTACGGCATTGATCCGGGCAATCAGCTCCTTCATTTCAAAGGGCTTTACAATATAGTCGTCAGCTCCCATCTCCAGGCCCTGAATACGGTCAAAAACCTCACTCTTGGCAGTCAACATGATGATCGGCACCTTGCTGGTCTCCCGGATTTTCGCTGTGACCGTCCAGCCATCCACGACCGGCAGCATAATGTCCAGCAAAATCAAATCCGGAACTTCCTTTTGGAACTCTTCAATCGCTTTCCCGCCATCGCCGGCGATGCGGACGTCGAATCCCTCCTTCACCAGATACATTTGAATCAGATCAGAGATATTGCGATCATCCTCTACCACCAGAATATTACGGCCCATGGCGTTCCCTCCCAGTATTGTATGTTTATGGTTGTATTATACCTGCTCAGCCCTTGCGGGTGTTGAATTTTCTGTAAATACTCAGGCTGTCTCCGTCCATGCAAGGCACTGCCCGTCCGCATCCTCTGCCGCAGCTAAAAACGCCCGCAGGCCAGCGGCGCTGGTATGGTCTCCCAGCCAGAGCGTCACATCTCCGCGGTGCGAGGACAGGCGCTGCAGCAGCGCGGGGGCATTCGTACTGCTCAGCCCCTGGCCGCTCTGGTTGAAGTCCGCCTCTAAGCAGCGATAGCCAGCTGCCCGAGCTGTCGCCCGGTCTTGGTCGTCTCCATTTTGAACGCAGGCCAATCGGGTTTTGCCACAAGTGGCCAGAAGCAACGCCTGGTTTCCAGCTTCCAGCTGCTCCGCCACGGTTTGCTCCCGATCCGCAGCGTCCGCCAGAATCCCGATGGCCTGCCCGGTGGCGGCCATTCTGCGCAGCAGGTCCCCCTGCTCCGCCATGAATTCCGGCGTGCAGAAAAATGCCGCCTGGACCCGGTAGAGTTCCAGCGCATCCAGAAGCGCCTCCGTGTTCTCTCCTCCCGCCAGGCACAAATAAAAGCGCTTTCCCTCCACTTCCACACCCGTGGGAACCTCCGGTGTAAGATCTGTGGTTTCGTCCTCCTGCTCCTTGAGATAGTCCATGTATCGGCTGGCAATGGTAAAGGAGGCCGCATTGACAAACATCTGCTCTGTCAGCACAGAGCCAGACTGCCGTATCCAGGCCAGATCTCCCCGAACCTGACTGCCGGCTGCCGAAATCTTCACATCTGTCACCGAGTACTGCAGGCCGAAAAACTGCGCCACTACAGAGGCGGGCACATACATCTCGCCGTTTCTCTGAACTCCGCCGGGATAATAGGTGTTGCCATCCGTATCGTGGGCATACCCTTTCTCCTTTTCGAACCACAAAGACCGCCCGCTGCTATAGAGAATCACCTGACCGCTGTTGGAGATCCGGCCAATGTTCAAGGCCTCTCGGCCAACTCCTGTGAAAATAGAGCTGGCAATATACAAATAGCCGTTGTGCCAAAAGGGCATGGTACTGTCAGAAAGAGGCAGAATGCTCTCGCCAGCTGCTACAAAGCAGATATATCCTGCTTCCGCCCGCACCGGCGCCGCCAGCTGAAAAACCAGCAGCAAACAGCACAGTCCCGCCGCCATTCGCTTGAACACAACGGCACCTCCCTCCCGTGCAGAATTGTAAGATTGGAAGATTATATTTTATCACAGCTTCTGGCAATTTGTAAAGCGTCACCCCGGCAGATACGGCTCCACCGTCACGCCTGTATAATAATGGGTGACAATTTCCAGATAGTCAGCGCCATCTGCCGCCATTTGGTTGGCGCCATATTGGCTGAGTCCCACGCCGTGGCCAAAGCCCGTCACAAAAAATACCAGCTTTCCGTCCTGAACCTCCCATTCAAAGCAAGCTGATCGGAGTCCCAGTACACTGCGCAGGCTGCTGCCCTTGACACGCACTCCGCCCACGCTTACCGTGCGTACGCTGCCGGCGCTGTCTACCACAGCATCCTTCAGCCAACCGCTGATGTCTCCGGAGAGGTCTGCCTCCGGATAGGCCGCCGTGAAGGCCTTGCGGAATTCCTCCGCCGTAAACTCCACACGGCTATAGTAGTTGGGAATGGTCTCTCCCGGTTCCGGAGACTCCACCGCCTGCAGATAGGGAAGGTCGTTCTGCCACACCTCTCCCGCCGGTCTTGTCACTCCCGCTGACGAGGAGTGGAATACCGCCAGGATGGGAACGCCGCCGTACAAGATAGCCTGTCCATCGGTTGCGGTTACTGCCTGTTCAATTTTCTGTTCATACTCGTCAGCCTGCTCTCCCCAGTTGTTTCTGGCCTTTTCCTCAGAAATATAGGCCTGACAGCAGGTAGAATCCGTGCAGATATCGGCGGTGTCACCGTGGTTTCCTCCGGTCTGAATTTTATAGAGGGTATAGGTTCGAGCCGCCACTGCCTGAGCCTTGAGCGCCTCCAGCTCAAATGAGGCCGGCATCTCCGCCCGGACCACCCCGACCAGATAGGTGCCAAGATCCATCTCCTCCACCTGATCTCCCTGGAGTACCTTCAGCACCGTCTTCCCATCCATGTCGCCGCTGACAAAGGGTTCTCCCTCCGTCTCATGTACGGCGTCCTCCTCTCCAAACAGCTCTGTCTGGAAAGGCGCGATCACCACCAGGGGCAGTAAAAACAACGCGCTCAGCAGCGCCACAGATATGGCGACGCTCTGCCGGATGGAATGTTCTCGTCTCATAAGACTCCTCCTCTTTTGTTCCGCTCTCTTATGATATGCGCCCCTTTCCCAGAACATGAGGCCGGCATGGACAACTTTCTGATTTTGTGGTACAATAGCCGCAAAGCGGCCATTGTACATGGACCTTACAGATGTACCATCAGGCGCTTCGCACCTGTGGTACAATGGCCAAAAAGCAGGGAGAAATCTGAACGAACTGCAACGCGCCCAGAACCTGCGGCAAAAACAGCTGCTCCGCTTTGTTTTTGTGGCACAGCCGGCAGCGTCTCGCCTCGCCGGTTCGCCCCGATGCCGCCCGCCCTGGGGCGGAAGCTTCCAAAGATGGTTTTCCAAATTCACACCCCGAAAGGACCTTTCAGAATATGAAAAAGCAGTGGATGTTTTTCCTGTTGCCGGTGCTGCTTGGCGCCGCGGCATTTCTTCTCCGGCTGTGGCAGCGCTGCACCGGTTTTGAGTATGACACCGGGCTTCCTATCCCCGGCACGCCGGCGGGACCGGCATTGGCAGTCTTTCTGCTTGCATCGGCAATCGGGATGTTTGTTCTCTTCCGGCGCCTTCCGGGAGAGAAAACGTCCGCTTCCGCTCTGCCGCAGGACTTTTCTGCCAACACTCCCCGGCTTCTGGTTCTCCCGGTGACGGGGGTGCTGCTGATTGCTGCGGCCGGTCTTGCAGACCTGTATGAGGGCTTTGGCCTGGGGAATCTGATCGGTCAATTCTTAGCTGCCGCAGGCCCTGATCACATCGCCGTCTCGACCGCCGTTACAAGCGCGCTGGGTCTCTCCCCCACGGCGCAAAAGCTGTTGGGCGTGTTGTCTCTGGGATCTGCTGCGGCGCTGTTTCCCACCATCTCCGCCTGCCGCAGAGGTGGTGCCTTTCAGGGCGCATCCCTGTTGCTGATTCCTCCGGTGGCTCTGGTCATTCGTCTGGTGGCCGCCTACCGTCTGGACTCCGTCAATCCAGCCTTGAGCGCGTACTATGTGGAGCTGCTGGCCCTGGTGTTTTTGACGCTTGGCTTCTACCGTCTTTCTTCCTTTGCTTTCCACGCAGGACAGCTGCGCCTTTACGCCTTCTATACCGGCGCGGCCGTGGTGCTCTCCATGGCTGCCCTGGCGGATGGCGGCCCGTATTTATCATCCCTGCTGCTGTATGCCGGCGGAGCGTCGGTGCTGATGGGCTTTTTGCTGCTGCGGCTGGCCTCTCCGGTTCCATCCACCCGCCAAGAGGAGCCCCCGGATTTGACATCCCAATCATAACACATTCACTCAAAAAATGACAGCGTTGAACTTCTCCAATCAGCCCTGACGGTCTGACTGGCCCGGTCCCTCTTTCTGCTAATCGGCGCCGTACATGTTTCTGTTCCCAGGCGCCTGCGGCATTGTCATCCGCGGATTCCGGCGGGTATACGCGCCTCTTTTCCTCACATGATTGCTTTGGCAAATAGCCGCAGGGCCAGCCAATTGGCTGGCCCTGCGGCTATTTTTTGGAAGATTGGATGAAAAGAAGTTTTGTCTCTTGCAAATATTAAGATACAGGAGAGTTGTTAAGCAAACCAGCGCCATTTGTTACAAAAGTCTAAACTCTCATCATTTTTTGCTGTCACTCTTTCCCTGCCGCAGCCCGGAGAAAAAATCTGCCAGCACCTGCCGGCACTCCTCCCCCAGAATTCCCCCCACCAGGGCGGGACGGTTTGGAAAGTCCTCCATAAATAGATTGCTCACACCGCCGCAGGCGCCAAAGGTCTCGTCCCGGGCGCCGTACCACACCCGGCAAATCCGGGCGTTCAGAATGGCCCCGGCGCACATGGGACACGGCTCCAGCGTCACATACAGCTCACAGTCCGCCAGCCGCCAGGTGCCCAGGCGCTCGTTAGCCTGAGCAATCGCCTCCATCTCCGCGTGGGAAGCCGTGGCCTGCTTCTCCTCCCGCCGGTTCCGCCCCCGGCCCACAATTTCGCCAGACCGGACAATGACGCACCCCACCGGGACTTCTCCTGCGGCAGCGGCCTCTCGAGCCAAGTCCAGCGCCTCCCTCATGTAATCCTGCTCTGTCATGTTTTTCCATTCTCCCCGTATGAAATCTGGCATATTTGTCCAAACTTCCCATACATCTGAAAGGGGAGGGACACAGCCATGAAACCTATTTTTTCCAAAAAGCGCTTTCAGGACCCGGAGCTGATGATCCTGCGCTCCGAGCTGCTGGAAGCCCAAAGCGAGTTGGCTCAGGCTTACCGACAATTCAACCAGGCGGTGGACCCAGAACTGGTGGAGTCCTGCATCTATCAGATCAGCGCGGTAAAGGCCCGATGCAACTATCTCATCCGCGCCATCAAGGAGCGGGGGCCCCAGGCCGCCGCTGCCGCCCAGGTGGAAGGAGACGCCATATGGACCTAAATCAAAAAATTCTCGCCGCCATCCTGGCGGCCTTCTTCCTCATCGCCTTGATCCGGGTGTTTCAGACGCCGCTGCGCCTTGCCTTAAAACTGCTGGCAAACACGCTTCTTGGTTTTTTGGCCCTGTGGGTGGTCAACTTGACGGCGGGCGTCACGGGGATCACCCTGGGGCTGAACCTGCTCAACGCCCTGGTCATCGGCATTCTAGGCCTGCCGGGTTTTGTTCTGCTCCTTCTGACCCAATGGGTGCTATAGAATACATATGATTCACAGTTCGTCTCCCGCGTCGTTGTAATATGTGCTCTCCAGGTGCCAGCCGCTCTCTCCGCCCCGGAACCGCCAGATGGTCAGTGACGGCGGGGTAGAAATCGAGACGGTTTCCGCCGGGCCGCCATCCAGCCGGAACCGGATCTCCGCTAGATGCTCCGATTCGTTCCAGACGGCGTAGCACACCTCCCGGTCGCCGGAGTAGCCGCCCAGAGGCTGCGTGTAGACGCCCTGCACCGGGTGTGGGCCATACATACGCCGGGAATTCAAATATGCTTCATAATCCCCGTTTTCATTCTGCCGGAACCGGACGATCCACCGCTCGTCCGGTCTTTTTTCTGCCCCGCGGAACACGGCAAAGCGGTCAGCCCCGTCGTCCGCAACTGTCAGCAGCTCAATCCCGTTCTTCAGACGGCTGCCCATTTCCTGTCGGAGATAACGCTCTATGCTGCCCATGTCGTTGCCATAGATCACAGGCTCGTAAAATGCCGCGCAGGCCACAGCCACCAAGCTGGCAAGCAAGAACATCCGGTCGCTCGCCACATGGTTCATGGAGGTCTCCTTTCCAAAAATAGAGCGAGAGATTTCAAGAGATACTAAGAGATATTTTGAAAAAACAGGAGGAAACTTTGTGCTAAATCAAATTCATATTGACATCCCTGTTTCTCCGTGATATAAATAAGCTTGCTCCGATTTTACCCCGGAGCGTTTGATTTGTAAAGCAAAAGCAAAATTTATCATATGGAGGAAACACCATGTCCACTTTTATGGCAAACAAGGCCAACATTGAGCGCAAGTGGTACATCCTGGACGCCGCCGGCAAGCCCCTGGGCAAGACCGCCGTCCGGGCTGCGGATCTGCTGCGCGGCAAGGGCAAAGTCACCTACACCCCCCACGCCGACTGCGGCGACAACGTCATCATTATCAATGCCGGCAAGGCCATCCTCACCGGCAAGAAGGGCGAGCAGAAGTTCTACCGCACCCACTCCGGCTGGGTGGGCGGTCTGAAAGAGACCCCCTATCGCATTTTGATGCAGGAGAAGCCCGAAGTCGCCATGCGGGTGGCTGTCCGCGGCATGATGCCCCGGAACGTCATTACCAAGGACTCCCTGAAGCGCCTGCACATTTATGCGGACGCCAACTATGAGCAGCAGGCTCAGAAGCCCGTGGCTCTGGACGTCGAATAAGGAGGAGGAAGAGCATGTATCAGTCTAAGAAGCCCTATCTGTATGGCACCGGTCGCCGGAAGTCCTCCGTGGCCCGCGTCCACCTGTTCCCCAACGGCACCGGCTCCATCACCATCAACGGCCGGGATATTGACGACTATTTCGGCCTGGATACCTTGAAGATGGTGGTTCGTCAGCCACTGGAAGCCACCGGCAACACCGGCAAAATGGATATTGTGGCCACTGTCACTGGCGGCGGTGTGTCTGGCCAGGCCGGCGCCCTGCGCCACGGCATCGCCCGCGCCCTGCTGCTGGCCAGCGAGGACTATCGTCCTATCCTGAAGAAAGCTGGTTTCCTGACTCGCGATCCTCGCATGAAAGAGCGCAAGAAGTACGGCCTCAAGGCCGCCCGTCGTGCGCCTCAGTTCTCCAAGCGCTGATTCTGTTTGCAAAGTCCCGGAGCCAGACAGGTTCCGGGACTTTTTTATATCGCCCGGGGTGGGCGGTGCCTCTTGCCATCCTGTCAAAAGCAAAACACGCACAGCGAATGCTGTGCGTGTTGTTTTTTTCCTTACCGTGCAGCTATGCCGTCTTGCGGGTAACACCGGAAAAGCTGAACCACCCTCTGGCATCCCGGCAGGCTCCGGTGAGATTTTCCCGCAGCTCCCATGCAGTTCCATTAGTGTATAGAGGCGTCAGCACATAATCCTCCAACAGCAAAGCCTCCGCATCATGGAGGCAGCCCATACGGGCTGTGCCATCGGACGCCCTGGCAATGATAGACATTAAGGTATCATAGGCACTGCTCTCATAGCCAGCCACATTGTCATAGCTATCGGATATCCAGTCCATCAAAAAACATTCCGCGTCATTTCCAGCCCCCTCTAGGCTGACGCCTGCCAGGGCATACTCCCCGCTGCGCAGTGCTGTCCACAACTCCTGATTCGTCACAGCCCTGGGCACCACCTGTACATCCAGGACCTCCTTCCACTGGCGGCACAGCGCCTGGGCCACCGCGCCGGTATTGCCGTCCTCCACATACAAATACTCCAGTTCACCCAAGCCAGCGCCGCTATACCCTGCCTCACTGAGAACTCTTCTGGCCTCCTGGCAGCGCTCGGCATAGTTTTCGTTATCCAACAGCGCACCGCCAGAGGTGCGGAAATCCTCCCCACCGTTTCCCGGCACACCGGGAGGAATCAACCCCTCCGCGGCCTGCGCTGTCACGCCTGCCAGCTCTGCCAGGGCGTTGCGATCCACCGCAAGGGAAAACGCCTGCCGGATGGCTCTATCTGCAAAAGGATCGACGGCACCGTTGTATACCACCGCATAGGTCCCAAGCTGAGGGATCGGACTCCACTCCTCATCTGCTGAGAGCTCCGTAAGCCGCTCCTCTGACAGCGGCCACACCGCATCCACCAACTTCTCATCATACAGTGCCTGGCCCTCCTCCGCCGTGGAGGCAAATTGAAAGACCAGATCCGCGGGGCTGCTCTGACTGGTCCCATAAGACTCGCTGGCAGCAAGCCGCAGATAACTGCCCTCCGCCAGCTCCTCCGCCACATAAGGACCATTCGTCACCAGTGCGGTGGGGTCCTGCCACCAGGAGGCCGCCTCCCCATCAGCGGAGCCAGCCTCTTTGAGCCGCTGCACCACATCCTGGCGCAGCGGCAGCGTGGCTGGAGAGGTGCAAACCTCCCTCAGAAACCAGTCGTAATTACCAGTGAGAGTCACCTCAAACATGGTGTCGCTGGGCGCACTGACCTGCAGCAGGCTCATATCCTTAGCAAGCCGCGCCTCCTGATATCCGCATACCACACTTAAAAGCGCCGCATAGGGTGAGTGGCTGTCCGGGTCTGCAAGCCTCTGCCAGGCGTAGACAAAGTCTTCAGCCGTCACCTTTTCCCCGTCAGACCACTTGGCGCTGCGGAGCTGAAAGCGGCAGGTAACCGTACCGTCTGCGTTTTTCTCCGTCTCCACGCTCTTGGCCATGCCATTGACTACATTGCTGTTCCCGGCCTGATCAGCCACCACCCGCATCAGGTTCTCATAGAGATGAACCAGTACGGTCTGACTGGGAATGTCCTCGGCGTATATGGGGTCCAGTGTGGAGTAGCTGCCGCCCACGCACACAGAGAGTTCCATGCCGCTCTCCTGTTGGCCGCAGCCCGCCGCCAGTAAGACGCACAGCGCTGCCAGAAGGGCTGTGACTGTCAGACGTTTTTGTTTTCGCATAAGGGGAAGCTCCTTTCCAAGCAAAAAACAGGCACCTGCTGAAAACCAGCAGGGAAGAACCGATCTCGAAACATGGCTCACAGGAAGCCATCCATGCAATCAGGGCCACCAGAGCAACCCGTACCCCGGATGCCACTCCGAACGCCGCGGACAACGAGCGCCTTTTTCTGCTCTTCCTGATAAACAAAGGCACCAAACGGCACCTCTCATGATATTCCTTTTCTGTGCTGCGGCACGTATTGGGTCCCCATGGATGATCTCCTCTAGGCCGCACTGCTGACAGGTGGTATTTTTCAGCAGGTAGTATTATAGAGAATTTTTATGCACTTGTAAAGGCGGGGCAAGAAAAAAGTAACAAAAAGTGACAAAATTTAAAAATCCGTTCACAAACAATATTCCTCAGGATTCCCGCTCCCGGCCTGCCATAATCCCCTCTGCTCCCATGTAAAATATGTTTCCGTCATGGGCCAGTTTGCCTTTTCTACTTGTGTGGGGGATGCTTTTCTGTTATCATCGGAGTAAACTCATTGATCCGAATCAGAATGGAAGGAGAACCCATGAAACAAATCTGTGTGTTTCTGCTTTCTATGCTGCTGACGGCCTGCAGTGCCGCCCCAGACAGCGCCGAGCTTGTCCCCTATGATCTATCGGAAAAGGAGCAATTTGTTCTGGAGACCTTTGGAATGCTGGAGAGTTCTCAGCTGCTCTCCTTTCATGCTCCGGAGGAGGCCATCACCCTGCGCGTTCATGTCTATCAGATGTTGTCTGGCGGTGCCTGGGAGGAAACTGGCGGAGGCGCCATTTCCATCGGTGCTGAGAGAGAGCCTGTGGACCGGCTGGACGGCTATTTTGCTATGCAGCTGCGGAAAGACCTGGGTATTGATTTCCACATTCGCTGTGCCGGGCTGGCGTCCTACCAGACGGATGCTGTGGATCTGTCCGCAGCGGCCAGAGCAGTATATCTTTTAACGGACGCCCGTGAAATCACGATGGAGACAGAGATTCCCGTGGCCCTGATGGTGTACGAATCCGATGCGGCAATGCCTGCCTACTGTCTGGAGGATTATTTTGAGCCGTCCCGGTTTGACGGCAGAGAGCTGGTGCAGGCCGTCACCCTGGAATTCTCCGCTCAGGAACTCTCCGCTCAGGAATGATGGCACCTTGCCATTTTGCCAGCCGCGCAAACAGAAGAAAAAGCCTGGGAGCAATGCTCCCAGGCTTTTTGGGTTCGGGGCGGCCGTGTCTTTCAGGCGGGTGTCAGCTTTCCGTTGTCATCAAACTTCACAGGCACAATCTCATTGCGGGTGTGCTTGGCAATATCGTCAATCCGCATTTTGGATGGATAATCCGCGATCAGACTCACCGCCACGCCCTGCCGCCTGGCCCGCCCGGTGCGGCCGATGCGGTGAATATAGTCCTGATTTTCATCCGGGATATCACAGTTGAACACGATATCCACATCGTCCACATCAATCCCCCGGGCCGCCACATCGGTAGAAACGAAGACCCGAAGCCTGCCCTCCCGGAAACGGTTCATCACCTGCTCCCGCTTTTTCTGCGGGATATCCCCGTGAATGCACTCGGCGTCAATCCCACGCAGCTGCAAAAACTTGGTGATTCGCTCTGTGGCCCCTTTCGTATTGCAAAAGCACATACAGCGGTCAAAGCCGGTCTCCAAAAGGATTTTCTCAATGGCGTCAGCCTTGCCGTCATAGCTGACATCCATGCGGAACTGCTTGATGTCCGGCTTGTTCTGCTCATCCTCCCGAACAGTGACCTCCTCCGCATCCCGCTGATAGACCCAGGCGATGTCCATCACCTCCCGGGAGATGGTAGCGGAAAAGAGGCCCAGGTTCTTCCGCTTGTTCATCCGGTCCAGCAGACGGGTCACATCATGGACAAAGCCCATATCCAACATCCTGTCCGCCTCATCCAGAACCACGGTCTGTGCGCTCTCCACCCGAACTGTCCGGCGCTTCATGTGGTCTGAAAGGCGCCCAGGCGTGGCCACCACAATCTGGGGATGCTTTTTCAGCGCGTCAATCTGCCGGCCAATGGGCGCCCCGCCATACAGGCACACCATACGGACGCCGGGCTTATAGGTCGCCAGATCCCGCATCTCATCGGTAATCTGAATCGCCAGCTCCCGGGTGGGCGCCAGGATCACCGCTTGAACGCTCTCATTCTCCGGCTCTACATGCTCCACAATCGGAATGCCGTAGGCAAAGGTCTTCCCCGTGCCGGTGGGTGCCTTGGCAATCACATCCCGCCACTCCATCATGGGCGGGATACATCCCGCCTGAACCGGGGTGGATTCTTCAATCCGGCGCTGCCCAATCGCCCGCATGATCTCCGGGGACAGCCCCAGGCTGTCAAATCGCACACCTTGTGTAAATTCCATACTTGATTTCCTTCTCTTTTGTGACACGGATTCCCTCACCGGAGTATGACATGGTCGCATCTCCCGTGAGCTCCTCCTTGTATTTTCATTGCTTCGCGGCTATTATACAGGGAAATACGGCGCTTGTAAAGCATAACGCGCGCCTTGCTGTTTCCGGATATGGACTGCCTTTGGGCGGGAAGTGTCATATTTTGGTATTTCCCCCATATTTGTGACAAAAAAGCAACTTTTTTCAAGTAAAATTATTTATTCTCTCTATATACGTCTCATTTTTTGTGATAAATTGAATACACCAAAACTACAACAGAGGTGACGCAGCATGAATGGGATGGCCTATGTGCGGATTTTGCGCGATTTGCGAGAGGATGCCGACAAGACACAAACGCAAATTGCCGAGGTTTTGGGGACTTCCCAGACCATGTATGCCCGCTATGAGCGTGGGGCCAACGAGATGCCTATCCACCACCTGATCACATTGAGCAAATACTATGGCGTCTCTACCGATTATCTGCTGGGACTCAGTAAAGAACGGTAAACACGGACTGGAGACTCCAGTCCGTGTTTTTTGCAGGCAGCATTCAGTGGTCTGTGCTCTCCGTCACAGCACTTTTCTTTTCATATCGTGTCAACTCCTCTCCACTCTCTGAGGCCACGTTCATGGTCCCTGTCGTCTCGCTGCCATCGCTATGGGTGGTGATGGTGGTGCCGTCACCTTGATCCTGTGTCACCGTCCACCGGTCCAGATCTCCGGCCACATCGATGGAGACGGTCCGGAGTTCCTCGCTGCCATCCTCATGGACCACGGTCATGTCGTACTCATGGTGGTAGCTGCCCTCGGCGGCCATGGCGTCGGTGATGTCAATTTTCTCGCCGTTGGCATGGAGAATCAGTCGGCCATCCTCCCTGGTAACGGTGCCATCTTCCGACGCAGTGGTAATATACACCTCATTGCCCTCCGCATCCACCGCGCGCATGCTGTCCTCCCCGGTCCAGACAATGGTAAACTGCCGGAAGAACTCCCCGTCTGTGGCGATGTTTACCGCGCCGGCCGTAACCGCCAGCGCCATGGTCATGGCGGCGGCGATGGCCGCTCCCCGCAGGAGCTTCGGAATCCGTGCACCCTTCTTCTTTGTCATCTGAAAGACCTCCTTCTTGGCTTCCTCGGAGGCGTGCAGCCGGGAAAATGTCTCGCAATACAGCTTTTTGTCAATCATAGGCCTTCTGCCTCCTTCAAATTTGTTTTGAGTTGTCCCCTTGCCCGCATCAGCCAGGTTTGTACGGTGGATGGATTCGCCTGCATGAGGGCTGCGATCTCCCGGACCGCATAGCCCTCATAATAGTGGAGATAGATGGCGGCCCGGTATTTCGGCGGCAATGTCATCACCTGTTGAAAGAGCTCACTCTGAACGGGAGCATCGAATACCGCTGTCTCTGGCACAGCTTCCATCGACTCGGTTCGCCGCCGCCAGGGAGAGCGCAAGAGCTTTTTGCACTCGTTTGCCGCCACCCGGATCACCCAGTACCGTTCATGCTCCGGGCTCTCAAAATGTTCCTCCGCGCCATAGAGCTTCAGCAGGGTTTCCTGCATAACATCCTCGGCATCTGCCCGGTTTTTCAGGTAGCTGTATGCCAGCCGGAACACGGTGTCGGCGTACCGTTCCACCGCCGTTTCAAATGCAGCGTCTGTCAACACGCCTCACCTCGCTTTGTGTCAGGGTTGAAAGGCCTTTCTATGGAGAATATCCCCGAGAGGGCAGAAATATCTCATGGTCCTCTCTGTTTTTTATTTTTTGCTCTCCATGATCTAATAACCGAAGCGGCTGAAACCAGTCTGAAAAACCATACCGCCACAAAACATGGGACTTTTTGAAACCTCTTGTTTCAAAAAGTCTTTGATTTTATCTGTGGGAGAAACTCCCCCTGCTCCTCCTTCATACAGATATTTCCGGCAGAGGTAACAGAACCGCAGCGGCCTATGGGTCAGTTTCGCGTTGTTGACTGATATCATGACAATTTCCGCGCAGGGAAAGACTTTTTTCTCTGGGAGAATGGCTGGTCCATGCGTCCGACCGGCAAAGAACATCTTCCTTTTTCTATGGGGGACCGATCTACACGTACTCCGTTCATTTCACGAAAGCAGCTTATTTTGAAGCCTCAAACATGGACGCACTGGTAAAAGTATGATATCATATTTATAATTCTCAGGAAAATCTCTGCGTCTATCTCATAAAAAGTACCTGGCATGAAAGGAGCTTTAGTATGAAGCATCTCAAGGACGGAGCTCTATCCTATCTTTTCTATTTGGTGGGTACCTTTATCTTTTTGATAGCCGTCATGACATTGGACGGCAGTATAACTTCTCCCTTTTCCATCCGTCTTAGTAACATCCTTAACTACATTGACCTTGGCTCGCTTGTCTTTATCTTGGCGTTTTGTTTGTTAGCTTTGGCCTGCACAAAAACCATGCGCCCGCTGAAGGATGCGTTTGTATTCATGTTTCAGGAGCAGGATTACACCGTACAGCAGTTAAGCGAGTATCTATTATCTATAAAAGTGGCTGCATTTGCGGCGCTCACGGGGGGCGGCATGAGCTTTGTTGTGCAGATCATCAAAATGCTAAAGAGCATGGATTTCGACGGGGGAGTTTCATGGGCAGGGTTTCACATCAGTATTGCTATGATTTCTTTGGCGTATTCGTTGGTGCTTCTTATGATTTTAATGCCAATTTATGTAGCTTTAGCGCAGAGCTTGTCCCGTGTCAAACAACGCGAAAAGACGCAGAAGGTTCCGGTGTCCCACAAGAATAGGAAAGCCGGCTCCATCTGACACCCGCATAAAAAGAAAAGCAGGCGCCGTCCAAAAAAATAGGATCATATCCCTCAGCGCCCCCAAAATACCATGCATGCCCGCAGGCGTTTGGTCTGCGGGCCATTTCCGATACTCATTTTTGTCAAACCGACAAGCGGTTTTTGAGATGGCATCATTCATTTCAAAGGGCAAAAAATGACATGGCCCGATAAATGAAGTGTCCGACTCCTGCCGTGTGAATCTATAGGATCTGATCTCTCGCTGGGATCGCTTTCGCCCTGCGTTTGTCAAATCTCCGCCCATTTCGTGAGGCCATAATCCTGTGGAAGCATGGAAAACTTTACGCATCTGGAGCCTGGTGTTCTGCTATAAAGGCAGCGGCTCCGGCGTTTGCCGGAGCCGCTATGGCGGGACTGTGCTCTTTTATCTGTGGGGTACGTGCCAGATATGCTCGGCGTACTCTGCCACCGCCCGGTCCGCGGCAAAAATTCCGCTGCGGGCAATGTTGTGCAGGCTCATCTGGTTCCAGCGCCGCTGATCCAGATAGGTCTCCACCATCCGGCTCTCGGCGTCGCAGTAGGACTGAAAGTCTGCCAGCAGCAAATACTCGTCGGCGGCGCTGCCGCCGGCCCCGAACAACAGCCGTTGATAGAGGTCATCATAGGAAATACCGTCCCGGAAGCCGGTCCGCAGCGCGTCCAGGCAGCGGCGCAGACGCTGGTCCCGGTTATACAGCCGCTGGGGAATATAGCCCTCCCGCTTCAGCTCCGTCACCTCGTCCGCGTGGAGCCCAAAGAGGAACATATTCTCGTCTCCCAGCACCTCGTGCATCTCCACGTTAGCGCCGTCCAGGGTGCCGACCGTCAGCGCGCCGTTCATCATGAACTTCATGTTGCCCGTGCCGCTGGCTTCCTTTCCAGCTGTGGAAATCTGCTGGCTGACCTCGCTGGCTGGCATCAACCGCTCTGCCAGAGAAACCCGGTAGTTCTCCAGAAACACCACCTGGAGCTTATCCTTGCAGACCGGATCGTGGTCAATCTGGTCTGCCAGGGAGTTGATCAGGCGGATAATCCGCTTGGCCACCGCGTAGCCCGGCGCCGCCTTAGCGCCGAAAAGGAATGTGTGGGGCTGGGTAATGGCGCCGGGATCGTCCTGAAGTCGCTGGTAGAGCGCAATGATATGCAGCACATTGAGTAGCTGCCGCTTGTACTCGTGGAGCCGCTTTACCTGAACGTCGAAGATAGCGTCCGGGTTCAGATTCACCCCCTGTGTCTGCTTGGCATAGGCGGCGAAGTCCGCCTTATTGTTCCGTTTGATGTCCGCCAGGGCCTTCAGCACGGCGGCATCATCGGCATAGTCGTCCAGCTTCCGCAGGACCAGCGGTTGCATCAGGTAGTCCTCCCCGCCGGTCAGATCCCGGATCAGGCTGTCCAAGCCGGGATTAATCTCGCTGAGCCAGCGGCGGTGGTCAATACCGTTGGTCACATTGGTAAATTTCCAGGGCTCCATGCCGTAGGCGTCCTTGAAAACGTCCTTTTTCAAAATATCGGAGTGCAGGGCGCTCACACCGTTGACCGCCATGCCGCCGGCGATACAGAGATTCGCCATCCGGACCTCGCCGCCCCAGATGATGGCCATTTTCTGGGTCTTTCCCTCGTCGTGGTAGAACTCCTCCACCCGCTTTTGCCAACGGCGGGAAATTTCCATCAGGATCTGCCAGATGCGGGGCAGCAGCTGCGCCACCAGGTCCTGAGGCCAGCGTTCCAGAGCCTCCGCCAAAACAGTGTGGTTCGTATAGGCCACGGACCGAGTCGTGATGCTCCAGGCCTCATCCCAGTCCATGCCCGCCTCGTCAATGAAAATCCGCATCAGCTCCGGGATCACCAGGGCTGGATGGGTATCGTTGATCTGCAAAACATTTTTCTCATGGAAGTTGCGCAGCGTGCCATACACGTCCAGGTGCTTTTTGGCAATGGACTGCACCGTGGCGGACACAAAGAAATACTGCTGCTTGAGCCGCAGCGACTTGCCCTCGTAATGATTGTCCTCGGGGTAGAGAATTTTGGCAATGGTCTCTGCCATGGCCTCCTCCTCGGCGGCCTTGAGATACTCCCCCCGGGAGAATAGGGCCATGTCCACCGGTTTGGTGGACTTGGCGTCCCATAGCCGCAGAGTGTTGACATGGGTGGTCTCATATCCGGCCACCACCATGTCACAGGGCACCGCCAGTACCGTGGTGGCCCCTTCGTTGACAATGTGCAAGTGCCCATCGTCCCAAAACTCCCGCAGCGTGCCGCCAAAACGGACCTCCTGGGCCTCCTCCGGCTTTGGCAGCAGCCAGGCGGAACCCAGATTCTTCCAGTCATCCGGCAGCTCTACCTGCTGCCCCTCCACAATCTTCTGCTTGAAGATCCCCAGCTCATAACAGATGGAGTACCCAGCGGCGGGGATCTCCAGCGTGGTCATGGAATCCAGATAGCAGGCAGCCAGCCGCCCCAGGCCTCCGTTGCCAAGGCCGGCGTCCGGCTCCAGCTCAAAGATATCCGCCGCCTGGAACCCCAAGTTGTTCAAAGCATCCCTCAGTTGGGGGAGAACCCCCAGATTATAGGCGTTTTTCATCAGGCTACGGCCCATCAGAAACTCCAAAGACAGATAGTGCACCTGTTTTTTCTGTTCCCGCCGGGTTCTTTTATGCGCCTCCACACTGCGCAGTGCCATCACATCCCGCAGCACCAAAGCGCTGGCTTTCATCATCTCCTGCTGGGTGGCCTCCTCCGGCGTCTTGCTGAAATTCAGCATCAGTTTGGCCGTCAAGGCTTCTTCCAGTTGTTTTGTGGTAAATGGCATGTTGTGTCTTCCTCACTCCGCCGCGGGAGGTTCCTTTGCGGCGGGCCCTTTCTTTTTGGTCTGTGGTTTCGCGGCGGCCTTTCTCCGCACTGCCTTTGGCTTTGCAGCCGACTCTTTTACGGCAGGCCGTCTGGCAGTCTCCGGCACGGCCTCCTCCGCGGCAGGCGCATCCTTCGGTGCTGCATGTTCTGCATGGACCGCCTCAGCTGCTTCCGGTGCGACGTTTTTCACAGCAAACGCCTCCACAGCCTCCGGCGCGTTCTCCCCCGCAGCAGAGGTTTCCGCGCTCCCGGCCACCGGCCAGTGTCGGCCGGTAATGCCGGCATAAATCCCCAGGTATTCCCTGGCGCTCCTGGCCCAGCTGAAATCGCACTGCATGGCCCGCTGACGGAGGCGCCCAAACACATCTGGATAATCCTTATAGAGATAGACCGCCTCCCGGATCACATACAGCATATCACCGCTGGCATAGTTGGTAAAGGTAAATCCGTTGCCGGAGTCCCTCCAGGACTCATAGGGCTGGACCGTGTCCTTCAGCCCACCAGTCTCCCGGACAATGGGCACCGTGCCGTAGCGCATGGCGATCATCTGGCTCAGCCCGCATGGCTCACTCTTGGAGGGCATCAAAAACAGGTCTGCGCCGGCATAGATGGCCATAGACAGATCTTCGTTATAGTCCAGGCGAACCGCCATGCGGCCGCTGTGCTGCTGTGCCGCCCAGTGGAAAAACTCCTCATACTTCCGGTCTCCTTTGCCCAGAACCACTAACTGTATGGGAAGCTCCATCATATCATGAAGCACTTCGCAAATCAAGTCCAGCCCCTTGTGGGACACCAAGCGGCTGACAATTGCCACAATGGGCGTATGAGGCTCCTGCCGAAGCCCCAGCATCCGCTGCAGCACCGCCTTATCCTCATCCTTGCCGGTCATATCCCGCGGCGAGAAATTCACGGCGATCCGCGGGTCCGTCTCCGGGTCGTACAGCTTCATGTCAATACCATTGAGCACGCCGGAGAGCTTATACTCGCATTTGCTGATGATCCCCTCCAGGCGGTGGGCAAAATAGGCCATTTTCAGCTCATTGGCATACGTGGGAGATACAGCGGTGACGGCGTCAGCGCACAAAATGGCACCCTTGAGCAGGTTCACGTCGCCGTCCATCAGCAGTGTGCCGTCCTTGGCCCAACCGGAATCCAGGCCAAACAGGTCCCCCAGGATATAGGGATTATACCGGCCCTGGTACTCAATATTATGAATGGTCAGCACGGTGCGTACCGTGCGCAAGCGCTCCTCCCTCACACCGTCATCTTTGAGGTAGATGGGCACCAGGGCAGTCTGCCAGTCGTTGCAGTGAATGACCTCCGGCCAAAACTTCAAATGCCCCAGCATCCTGACGACCGCCCGGGAGAAAAACGCGAACCGTTCACCGTCATCCATGTAGCCATACAGCTCCGAGCGGTCAAAATACTGCTCATTATCCAGAAAATACCACGTAACTCCGTCCTTTTGCAGAGAAAACAGGCCACAGTAGCTGTGGCGCCAGGCCAGGTCCACATAGTCGTAGCACTCAAAATATAGCTGATCGCCAAACCGCTCCTTGATCCGGCGGTACAGCGGCAGCACCACGGCAATCTCAGCCCCCTCCGCCGCCAATGCCGGCGGCAGGGAACCGGCCACGTCCGCCAGTCCTCCGGTCTTACAGAAGGGGACCGCCTCGCTGGTTGCATATAAAATCTTCATGATAGCTCCTTTCCGTCCTCCATGGCCTCATGCCGCCGTGAAGGGACATCCATAATATCCTGCGATGTACCCTATCACACAATGCTCCCCTTAGCGATGACAATGGGATAATGCTGGTGGCCCATCAGGGTCCGGTCCGGGAGAACCTCCACATTCTTATCCGCAATGATACAGCTAAGGCGCGCGCCGCGCCGGACCACGGTCTCCTTAAACAGCACGCAGCCACGTACCTCCGCTCCCTCCTCTACCACCACGCCTGGGAATAGGACAGAGTTCTCCACCGTTCCCTCAATATTGCAGCCCTCCGCCACCAGGGAATCCACACAGTACCCGCCGACCCCCACATAGGTGGAGCTCTTATCCGCACCCTTGGCCCAAATCGGCCGCTCGGGTGTGAACAAGTCTGCCCGGATCGCCGGGTCCAGCAGCTGCATACTGCGGTCATAGTATTCCTGAACGGTGCGGATCTGCGCTGCAAATCCGTTCCAAATATAGCTGTTCAGATAGAGCTGGTCCTTCCGGGCCTGGAGCACATCCCGCCGCCAGTGATACTGATCCTTGCTGTCACAGTCGTCCACCAGCTCTTTTAAAAGCTGGGTGGAGAGGATATAGACCTCCAGCCCCCGATAGCCGCGGGGAGTATGAAGATTAAAGAGCACCTCGGTCACACGTCCTTGGCCGTCCCGCTCAAAATAGGTCCCGTTTTCCGTGTGGAAACTGTCGTTACCGCAAACCACCGTAATGTCTGCACCGGACTTCATATGACTTTCATAAATGTCCGCCAGAGGCAAATTCGCCACCAAATCCCCATCCATCAAAACCACATGATCCTGACGAATGGTGTCCAAGTACGAACGGCTGCTGGCCAGAGCCTCAATCTTGCCCCGGTAAGGCATTACGCCCCAGCCGTCCCGGTAGTTGAACGGCGGCAGAATCCGCAGTCCGCCCCGCTTACGGCTCAACCCCCACACCTTGCCGGTACCCAGATGGTCCAGCATGCTCTGATAGCGGCCATGAAGCACAATGCCAACATCCGTGACACCGGCATTGACCAGGTTGGACAGGGAAAAGTCCACCGCCCGATACCGCCCTCCAAAGGGAATGGATGCCGCGGAGCGGATCTCTTCCAGTTCCCGCAGCCCTCTGCGCTTTTCGTAGGAAAAAATGATTCCATGCAGCCCGTTCATTTGGACACCTCCTCACCGCGGCTATTCAGCATAGTGCCCGCGGCCACCTGCCGGCCCTGGGCCACCTGGCACCCCGGCCCCAGCACTGTCAGCCCCCAGGCCGCCCCGGGTGCGGCATTCTCCGGTGTGCCGCCTACCCGGCAGTCCCGCCCGATCCGGCAGTCCTCGCCCAAAATGGCATACTCCACCACAGCGCCCGGCTCCACCACGGTCCCAGGCAGCAGTACGGAGTATGTCACCCGGGCGCCCTCTCCCACCACAACGCCGGGAGAGAGTACGGAGTTTTCCGCCACGCCCTCAATCACACTGCCGCGGTTGATGGCGCAGTGGGACATACGGGCATTGTGCCCGATAAAGGTAGGCGGCTCATTGACCGAACGGGCGTAGATCGGCCAGGATTCATCCTGCAAATCCAGCCCCGAGCTGGGAGAGAGCATATCCATATTCGCATCCCATAGAGACTCCAGGGTTCCAACATCCTTCCAGTAGCCGTCAAAGCGATAGGCCGCCATCTTTTCTCCCTGTGTCAGCATGGCGGGGATGATATTTTTGCCGAAATCGTTTTCAGAAGACGGATCTGCCTCGTCCTCCTCCAGATACCGCCGCAGGGTCTGCCAGGAGAATACATAGATGCCCATGGAGGCCAGGTTGCTCTTGGGTTCCCGGGGCTTTTCCGCAAACTCAGTAATCATATCCTGCTCGTTCACTGACATGATGCCAAAGCGGGGAGCCTCCGCCCAGGGCACCTCCATCACGGAAATCGTGCAGGCGGCGCCGGATTCCTTGTGGCGGGCCACCATCTTGGAGTAGTCCATTTTATAGATATGGTCGCCGGAGAGAACCACCACATAATCCGGGTCGTACAGGTCCACAAAACCGATATTCTGATAGATGGCGTTGGCTGTCCCCTGATACCACGTACCGCCTTTGCTGCTCTGGTAAGGTGGCAGGATGTGGACACCGCCGGTGGAGCTATCCAGATCCCAAGGTACGCCGCTGCCGATGTAACTGTTGAGTTCCAGCGGGCGGTACTGCGTCAGCACGCCCACCGTGTCAATGCCGGAGTTGCTGCAGTTGGAGAGAGGAAAGTCAATGATGCGGTACTTACCGCCGAAGGGCACGGCGGGCTTGGCCATGGCGCCGGTCAGCACATACAGGCGGCTGCCCTGTCCGCCTGCCAGCAGCATGGCAATACACTCTTTTTTCATGTCTCCACGTCCTTTGCCTGTTTTTTCGCTCTGGGCTTGGGAAAAACGCCTTCCCCCCGCAGGAATACCGCGCCGAAGGCTGGGATGCGGATAGCGGCGGAATGCTCCTTCCCGTGGGAGGGAATCGCCTCCACCAGGACGGCTGCGGTGTCTCCGAAACCATCTCCGCCATAGGCCGGGTCATCGGTATTCAGCATGGGGACATACTTCCGGCGGGGCGGGACGCCCATCCGGTAGTTTTCATAGGTGTTGGGAGAGAAGTTTACGGCGCACAGCAGATCCCGGCCCTTTTTGTCCTTGCGCAGAAAGACCACCACGTTGTTGTGGTTATCGTCCGGCACCAGCCACTCAAAGCCCTCCCAGCTGAAATCAATCTCCCACAGGGCCGGAGTCTTTTTATAGAAGGCGTTGGCGTCCTTGAAGAATTGATGAATCTGCCGGTTCTCTTCATTGTCCAGCAGGTACCAGTCCAGCTGCTGGTTGGAGTTCCACTCGTGCCATTGGCCCAGCTCCGCCCCCATAAACAGGAGCTTCTTGCCGGGATGGGCCAACAGGTAGGCGTAAAAGCCCCGGGTGCAGCGGAGCTGGTTTTTGTAGTCTCCCGGCATCTTGCCCACCACCGAGCCCTTCATGTGCACCACCTCGTCATGGGAGATGGGCAGCACAAAATTTTCAGAAAACGCGTACATCATGGAGAAGGTAATGTCTCTGTGGTGGTCCTGACGGAACCAAGGGTCCAGCTTCAGATAGTGGCACATGTCGTTCATCCAGCCCATGTTCCACTTCAGATTGAAGCCCAGGCCCCCCACCTCCGCCGGCCTGGTGACAAGGGGCCAGGCGGTGGACTCCTCCGCGATCATCAACACCGCCGGGTCCTGTGCAAAGGCCATGGCGTTCAGCTCCCGCAGGAATTCAATGGCTTCCAGGTTTTCCCGGCCACCGTGAATATTGGGTGTCCACGCCCCGCCCTGGCGGTCATAATCCAGATACAGCATGGAGGCTACCGCGTCCACCCGCAGCCCGTCGATGTGGTACTCCTCCAGCCAAAAGCGGGCGGAGGAGAAGAGGAAACTCTTGACCTCTGGCCTTCCGTAATCAAACACCCGGGTACCCCAACTGGCGTGCTCCCACTTGTTGGGGTCGCTGTACTCATAGCAGCAGGTCCCATCGAACTGGTAGAGGCCCTGGGCGTCCTTGCAGAAGTGGGCGGGTACCCAGTCTAAAATCACGGAGATACCGTTTTTGTGCATGTGGTTGACAAACCACATGAAATCGTGAGGCGTTCCAAACCGAGAGGTGGGGGCAAAATACCCCGTGCTCTGATAGCCCCAGGAGTCGTCCAGTGGATGCTCTGTCACCGGCAGCAGCTCAATGGCCGTATACCCCATGTCCTTGACATAGGCCGCCAGCTCCCGGGCCAGGTCCCGGTAGTCCAAAAAATCGCCGTTTTCCCGCCGCCGCCAGGAGCCCAGATGTACCTCATAGATATTCAGAGGGGAATCGTAGACTTGGCGCTTGCGGGCCTGGAAGGCGGCGTCCGTCCAACGGAATCCCCCGATATCATACAGCTTGCTGGCGGTAGCAGGACGGGTCTCCATGTGGAAGCCATAGGGGTCGGCCTTGTAGCGGGTTTCACCATCCTCACCGGTAACTGCATATTTATAGATGTCATATTGCCGCAGGCCGGGGATAAATCCCTCCCAAATCTCCCCCCTTCGGGCGAGGCGGTTTGCAGTCTCATCCCAGCTGTTAAAGTCCCCCACGACGGATACGTTTTGCGCGTGGGGCGCCCAAACGCGAAAGATCCATCCGCGTTTGTTCCTTCTTTCTGCCGGATGTGCTCCAAGCCAATGCCATCCGTCTGTCAAGGTGCCTGCGTGAAATTGTGCAGCCTGGTGGTGATCCGCCATAGCATGCTCCTCTCTCCTGCCGCCGCAGCGGCAGGCTCTGTATTTTTTAACTGGTCATTTTTTCCTTATTATACTGCTTATGGAAAGGAGCGTCAAGGTAGCGCCTTCCAAAAACCCCGTTATTTTTCGTTTTTTTTACTAGATACCATTATTTTTTTACAATTATATTTATTTATTTTTATTAATTTTACAGAGGTGCCGCCGACATTTAAGGGGGTCTGCCACATCCCTTGTTTTTTTCCGTAAAATCTGCTATAATATACAAAATTTTGCATATTTTTGCAGACAAGGATTCTTTTGATATGCTTTCTATTTTTACAGAGTTCACCATAAATCAGCTGCCCTTGTGGGCGGTTTTACTGGTTTGTGCCGGTGTGTTCCTGGCCTCATTGATGGATGCCATTGCCGGTGGTGGAGGAATCATCTCCGTTCCCACTTATCTGATCGCCTTTTCCGGCCTGCCCACCTATTATGCCCTGGGCACCAACAAGCTCTCCGCCGGGATCGGAACTATTTTTTCCACGGCACGGTTTATCAAAAACGGCCTTGTGGACTGGCGCCTGGCTGGTCCCGGTGTAGCTGCGGCACTGGTGGGTTCCATGGGTGGTACCTGGCTGCAACTGCGAACGCCGGACATCGTGTTAAGATATCTCCTGCTGGCGGTGCTGCCGGTTGTGGCCTTTGTGGTTTTGCGCGGTCAGGAATGGCCGGACACACCCGGTTCCATCCAACCGTGGCGGCAGGCCTTCCTTGTCTGGGGCGCATCCTTGATCGTGGGTGCCTATGATGGCTACTACGGTCCCGGCACCGGAACCTTTCTCATGATCGCATTCATCCGTCTTGCAAAACTGGATACTCTCCACGCCGCTGGCGCTGCAAAGGCAATCAATCTTGCGTCAAACCTGGGCAGCCTTGTCACCGCCCTGCTTGCAGGCTACGTATCTATCGGCATCGGCCTCATTGCCTCTGCAGCGGCCATACTCGGGCATTATCTGGGCGCGGGCCTAGCAATCAAAAACGGCGGAAAACTGGTTCGGCCCACCGTGATCCTGGTGCTGCTCCTGCTGCTGATCAAGGTGGGCAGCGAGCTTCTGTTTCCTGAATTTTGGAGCTGATCAGTTTTTAAGGTATGTCCCATCCACTCACTTCATTGATAACAGCGCGCCGCGGTCTGAAGCGGCTTTTTCGCCTTTCTCTCTGATACGCCGCCATTTATTTGCCAAACATCTCCACCGCCTATTTCCGGATAAGGTTGAAAATACTGTTGATACTATCTTTTGCCAGAGACCTTTATCAATAAACAAAAAAAGGAGTTTTGAATATGAAGGCAACAGGAATTGTGCGGCGCATTGATGACCTTGGCCGGGTGGTGATTCCCAAGGAAATCCGCCGTACGATGCGGATTCGGGAGGGCGACCCCCTGGAAATCTATACAAGCCGCGACGGAGAAGTGATCTTCAAGAAATACTCCCTTCTGGGCGGCGTGGAGGACTTTGCCAGTCATTTATGTGAGACAATGAGCCGCTCTACCGGCAGCATCTGCGCCGTGACAGACCGCGACACCATTATTGCCGTGGCCGGTGGCGGCAAGCGTGAGCTCTCCGGCAAGCGGATTTCTCCGGAGCTGGAGCAGATCATGGAGAGCCGCCGAATCTATCAGTTTGCCGGAGAGGGACAGGCCCTTCCGGTCTCCGACAGCACGGATAAGCTGGCGGCTACCGTGGCGGCTCCCATTCTGGCGGAGGGTGATCTGCTGGGACTGGTGCTTTTTATCAGCCCCGTCCCCGCGGCAGCCACCGGCGACGCGGAATACAAGCTGGCCCAGACCATCGCGGCCTTCCTCGGCCGCCATATGGAGAGCTGAGCCCCGGGAGAAGGCCTCCCGGGGCTTCTCCCTGTCCATACGTCCTCCTTCATGATTCGGCCCACAATACAGCCTCTCCCGTATCAGGCCGGCCGCAAAGCCGAAGTGTGCCGCCCGGTGCGCAGCCCTGAATTCCGGCAAACTACGCTGAGCCGTGCCCATGCGGCGGGCAATTTTTTATAGGTATCACCTATTGCGTTCCTGAGATTTTATGATAGGATACCAGATAAGACGATAAGGAGGATAACGTGCATGAGCGACACCAAGAAACTCCCCGAGCTCTTCGGGAGCCTGGTTTTCAATGAGGAGACCATGAAGGAGCGGCTCTCTTCCGCGTCCTACAGCGCCTGGAAGAAGAGCGTCACCGATGGAACCTCTCTGGATATCTCCACCGCCAATGAAATTGCCGAAGCTATGAAGCAGTGGGCGGTAGAAAAGGGCGCCACCCATTATACCCATTGGTTTCAGCCCATGACCGGCTTCACCGCGGAAAAGCACGACAGCTTTATCTCTCCCGCCGGCGGCGGTAAAATTATTATGGAATTTTCCGGTAAGGAACTGGTCCGGGGGGAGCCGGACGCCTCCTCCTTTCCCTCGGGCGGACTGCGGGCCACCTTTGAGGCCCGGGGCTACACCGCCTGGGACCCCACCTCTTTCGCCTTTATCAAGGAAGACTCCCTGTGCATCCCCACGGTCTTCTGCTCCTATTCCGGCCACGCCCTGGACAAAAAGACCCCCCTCCTGCGCTCCATGGACGAGGTCAGTCGTCAGGCCGTCCGGATTCTGCGTCTGTTCGGCGACCAGGAAACCAAACGGGTCATCGCCCAGGTGGGACCTGAGCAGGAGTACTTCCTGATCGACAAAACCCTCTATAACCGCCGCAAGGACCTGCGCACCTGCGGCCGGACGCTGTTCGGCGCCAAGCCCCCCCGGGGCCAGGAGCTGGACGACCACTACTATGGCGCCATCAAGCCCCGGGTGGCCGCCTATATGAAGGATCTGGACGAAACCCTGTGGGCCCTGGGTGTGCTCTCCAAGACCAAGCATAATGAAGTCGCCCCCTCCCAGCACGAGATGGCCCCCATCTATACGGATGCCAACACCGCCTGCGACCACAATCAGCTGGTCATGGAGATGATGAAAAAGGTGGCCGACCGCCACGATCTGGTGTGTCTGCTGCATGAAAAGCCCTTTGCCGGTGTCAACGGCTCCGGCAAGCACGATAACTGGTCCCTGGGCACCGATACCGGCCGGAATCTCTTCAAGCCCGGCTCCACTCCCAGTCAGAACGCCCAGTTCCTGCTGTTCCTGGCGGCCTTTATCAAGGGTGTGGACGAGTACCAGGACTTCCTGCGGGCCACGGTGGCCTTCCCCGGAAACGACCACCGGCTGGGCGCTCAGGAGGCGCCGCCGGCCGTGATCTCCATCTTCCTGGGTGACGAGATGAGCGCGGTGGTGGACTCCATCATCCAGGGCACCGAGTACAAGGAGGCCGGCAAGCGGACCCTGGAGATCGGCGTGGACGTGCTGCCCTCCATCCGCCAGGACAACACTGACCGCAACCGCACCTCCCCCATGGCCTTTACCGGCAACAAGTTTGAGTTTCGGATGCTGGGGTCCTCCCAATCCGTCTCCGGTCCCAACATCGCGCTCAATACCATCATGGCGGAGGAGCTCAAGCAGTTTGCCGACGAGCTGGAGAAATCCAAGGATTTTCAGAGCGACCTCCAGAAGCTGATCCGCCGGGTCTTTACGGAGCACCAGCGCATCATATTCAACGGCAACGGTTATGACGACGCCTGGATCGCCGAGGCGGCGCGCCGGGGTCTTTCCAACCTGGCCTCCACGGCCGACGCACTCTCGGTCTACACTGCCAAGAAGAATGTGGACCTCTTTGTCCGGCACGGCATCTACACAAAGGAAGAGGTCAACGCCCGGGCGGAAATTCATATGGAAAACTATGTGACGGTCATATCCATTGAGGCCAAAACCATGGCGGATATGATCCGGCACGACATTCTGCCTGCCGTCTCCGGCTATGCCGACACGCTCTGCCAGCGTGCCTATCACAAAGATGCCCTGGGGGTCTCCTGCAAATATGAGAACTCCACCGCCAAGGAGCTTGGAAAACTGACCGACGCCCTGTTCTCCGCCTGTGACCGCCTGGAACGGGACATGGAGAAGCTGCCCGCAGATACCAAAAAGGCCATGACTTACTGCCGCGATGTTGTGATTCCCGACATGTCCAAGGCCCGGGAGCTCTCTGACCAGCTGGAAGGCATCACCGCAGCAGATTGCTGGCCCTTCCCCGTATATTCTGAGCTGCTCTTCAGCACCTGATTGCCTGGGCTGCTTGTTCCGCCGTCTTCCAGTGCGGCGGAGCAGCCGCCTTTTTACACAAAGTTTATTTTTTCACGCTTGCAGGGACTCGCACGCGGTGGTATACTTGCGTTGTGATTGAACATTTACCGGAGGTAGCCCATGCAAAAACGCAGCCACAGGCTGCTGGCTTCCGCGTTGCTGCGCAGCCAGCAGGGATTTCACGCCAAACGCTTTGAATTAGCCTTTCTCTTCGGTTCCTTTCAGCCAGACTGCAATCCCCTGACCTATCTAAAGGGCTCCTGGCGGGGCCAAAAGCTTCGGGGGCACAATTTTTCCAACTCTCAGCTCTATATTTATACCCGAATTCATCGCCTCCAGCGGCGGACTCATTGGACGATGTGGCAGTACTATACCCTGGGCAAGCTGACCCACTATCTGGCAGATGCCTTTACTTACCCCCACAACGACCATTTTTCCGACAGCCTGATGGACCACCACCGCTATGAGTCCGACCTGCGGCTTTATCTGGAGGGGTACTTGGCCCAGCAGCAGCTTCGCATGGAGACGGCCCGCCGGGACCTGACAGAGGCCATTGCAGAGCTCCACCGTCAGTATCTCTCTATGGAGAACTCCGGGTTTGGTCTGGACGTCCGTTATATCCTGAAGGCTACCAATTTGCTGGTGGCTGGATGCCTCCCTGCGGCTGCATCCTGACGAAATATACAAAATTCATCTTGTGCTTGTTCAAATTTGGTGGGCATTCACAATATTCATTTTCCCGTCAGCGTGGTATTCTTACTATATCATCACAATGTGAAGAGGATTCTTTTTATGACTGCTTCTGCCCGTACTTTTGCATACCGCTACTTTAGCTTTACCTATTTTTATGGTAAGGCTTATTTCGGTTTGGCTAAAAGTACATGGGCTTGATGCATCGTTTTTAAGAAACTGTTTGTGCATGCGGACCCGTGGCCAGACCGGCCACGGGTCTTTTTTGATTCGTTTGAAGGAGGAGCGCATATCATGATTGTCATTTTGAAGCACAACCCCAACCGCGACCAATTGGAGAGCCTGATTTCCTGGCTTCAGGACAAGGGAATCACCATTCACACCAGCATCGGTGAGGCCAACACCATCTTGGGGTTGGTGGGCGATACCTCCAAGCTGGATATCGACTTGATCTCCGCCCTGGATATCGTGGAGGACGTCAAGCGGGTGCAGGAACCCTATAAGAATGCCAACCGGAAGTTCCACCCGGAGGACACTGTGGTGAAGGTGGGGAACACCCAGATCGGCGGCGGCAGTCTCACCATCATGGCCGGCCCCTGCTCTGTGGAGAGCGAGGAGCAGGTGGTGGCCATCGCCAAGGCTGTCAAGGCCAGCGGCGCCACCATGCTGCGGGGCGGTGCCTTCAAGCCCCGAACCTCCCCCTACTCCTTCCAGGGCCTGGGAGCCACCGGTCTTGAGTACCTGAAAATCGCCCGGCAGGAGACGGGCCTTCCCATCGTGACAGAGCTGATGGACCTGAGCCAGCTGCCCCTTTTCAAGGATGTGGACGTCATTCAGATCGGCGCCCGGAACATGCAGAATTTCGACCTTTTGAAGGCCGTGGGGCACCAGGACAAGCCTGTGATGATCAAGCGCGGCATGTCTGCCACCTATGAGGAGTGGCTGATGAGCGCCGAGTACGTCATGGCCGGTGGCAACGAAAACGTGATCCTCTGCGAACGGGGCATCCGTACCTTTGAGAGCTACACCCGCAACACGCTGGACCTTGCCTGCATCCCCGTGATGCGCCGGCTGACTCACCTGCCCATCATCATCGACCCCAGCCACGCCACCGGCAAAAGCTGGCTGGTGGAGCCGCTTTCCATGGGCGCGGTGGCCACCGGAGCCGATGGCCTCCAGATTGAGGTCCACAACGATCCTGCCCATGCCCTGTGCGATGGGCCCCAGTCCCTTAAGCCGGAGGACTTTGATCCCCTGGCCAAAAAACTCCTGAAGCTCCACGCCGAGCTTCAGTCCCTGGGAGAGTAAGCCATGAGGATTGCAGTTGTCGGCCTGGGCCTTATCGGCGGGTCCATGGCCAAAAGCATTAAGGCCCGCACCGCTCACACCGTGTACGGCGCAGACCTGGACCGGGAGACCTTGACCATGGCCAGGATGTGCGGGGCCATGGATGCGCCTTTGACAGAGGAGAACCTACCCCAGTGCGACCTGGTGCTGGTGGCTATCTGCCCTGGCGCCGCCATCCAATGGGTGACGGATCACGCGGACAAGATCGCCAAGTCCGCCATCCTGGTGGACCTTTGCGGTGTGAAGCGGGTGGTGGTGGAGGCCCTGGCCCCCATCGCCGCAGCCCACGGCTTTGCCTATATCGGTGGCCACCCCATGGCCGGAAAGGAGCGGGGCGGCTTCACCGCCGCCACCGATGATCTCTATGAGGGGGCCTCCATGATCCTGACGCCGGACAAGCGGACGGACATGCAGCTCCTGGAAACCCTGAAGGACTTCTTCCTGGACTTAGGGTTCGCCGGACTTACCTTCTCGGACCCTGCGGAGCATGATCGGATCATCGCCTTTACCTCCCAGCTGGCACACATCACCTCCAGCGCCTACGTGAAATCCCCGGAGGCGCAAAAGCGTCGGGGCTTCTCCGCCGGCAGCTTCCGGGACATGACCCGGGTGGCCCGTCTGGATGAAAACATGTGGACAGAGCTGTTCCTGGACAACACTGACTACCTCACGGCGGAGCTGGACACCCTGATTCACCATCTGACGGAATTCTCTCAAGCCCTGCGGGCCAGGGACCCAGAGCAACTCCGGGCCCTGCTGCGCCAGGGCCGTGAGATGAAGGCCACCGCCGGCGGCAACTAAAGGAGCGATATCATGTCCGAATCCATCCAAACAATTCCCGTTGGCACCTCGCCTGCCTACGCCGTGTCCATTGGTCCCGGTCTGCTGTCTCAGTGCGGGCAGCGGCTGTGGGAGGTGCTGGGCCGGTGCCGCATCGCTGTGATCACCGACGACACCGTGGCTCCGCTTTATTTGGACGCGGTTTCCGAGAGCCTCCGGAGCGCGGGGGTTTCGGTCAGCAGCTATATCTTCCCCACAGGGGAGTGCAGCAAAACTCTCGCCACCCTTTCCGACATCCTGGAGTTTCTCGCGGGAGAACACCTCACCCGCACCGACTGCGTGGCGGCCCTGGGAGGCGGCGTGGTGGGCGACATGGCAGGCTTTGCCGCAGGAGTCTACCTCCGGGGCATCCGCTGTGTCCAGCTTCCCACCACCCTGCTCTCGGCCGTGGATTCCTCGGTGGGTGGAAAAACCGCCATCGATCTCCGAGCCGGAAAGAACCTGGCCGGCGTCTTTCTCCAGCCCGCCGCAGTCCTCTGCGACACTGACTGCCTGCGCACTCTCCCACCCGCCATCTTTGCCGATGGCGCCGCGGAGGCCATCAAGACCGGCATCCTCTGTGATGAAAGCCTGTTCTCCCTCTTTGAGGACGGCACTCTGACCGCCGCTCCAGCGGAGGTCATCGCCCGGTGTGTTGGGTATAAAGCTGGGGTTGTGGAACGCGACGAGAAGGAGCAGGGTGAGCGTCGCCTTTTGAATCTGGGTCACACGGTGGGACACGCCATTGAGAAGTGCAGCGGCTACCGCCTCTCCCACGGCCACGCGGTGGCGGCAGGACTCTCCATCATCGCCCGCTCTGCTGAGGCTTTGGGCTGGACGGAAGAACCCATCGCCGCCCGAATCGCTGCCTGCCTTGCCAAAAACGGCCTGCCCACCGGCACGGAATACCCGCCGGAAGCCCTGGCAGAGGCGGCTCTGGCCGACAAAAAGCGCTCAGGGGATTCCATCACCGTGGTGATTCCCCGGCGCATCGGGGCCTGTGAGTTGAAAAAGCTCCCGGTCCGTGAGCTGCAGGCACTGATTGCTGCCGGATGGGGGGGCTGAGATGGACATTCAGATTACGCCCGCAAAGCTCTCCGGCGCGGTGACGCCGCCGCCCAGCAAATCAATGGCCCACCGGCTCATCATTGCCGCCGCGCTGGCGGATGGGGTCAGCACGCTGGAAAATATTGTTCCTTCTCAGGATATTGAGGCCACGCTGCGCTGCATGACGGTCCTGGGTGCCCGCTGGGAGGCTCCGAAGCCCGGAACCATCTGCGTGCATGGCATAGGGAGGGGCCATACGTTTGTCGATCTGCCCCGTTTTGACTGCGGGGAATCTGGCTCCACGCTCCGCTTTCTCATTCCCATCGCCCTGGCGGTGGCGGGGGGTGGTGTGTTCACCGGCCACGGCCGGCTGATGGAACGTCCCCAGGGGCCCTACGCGGACCTATTCCGGGAGCAGGGAATCTCTTGGGAACAGCGTGATGGCGTTCTCACCGTTCAGGGCCGGCTGTCGCCGGGGGAGTACCTGCTTCCGGGTAACGTGTCCAGTCAGTTTTTCACCGGACTGCTATTTGCCCTGCCGCTGCTGGACGCTCCTTCCGCTGTCCTAAGCTCCACGGAGATCGAGTCCCGGGAGTACATCACCATGACGATGGAGGCCATGCGCCAGGCGGGGATCTCGGTGGCGGAAAAACCCGGCCTGCGGGGCTTTGAAGTCCTTCCCGCCGCCTACTGCCCATTCGCAGGGGCTGTGGAGGCGGACTGGTCTCAGGCAGCCTTTTGGTATGCCGCTAATTTTCTTGGAAGCCCTGTGGAGATTCAGGGACTCAACCCCCTTTCTGCCCAGGGAGACCTGGCTGTTGCCAGCCTCTATTGGCGGCTGGCCCGCCCGGGGGACCGGGAGATCGACGTCTCCGGCTGCCCGGACCTGCTGCCGCCGCTGGCAGTCATGGCGGCGGTCCGGCAGGGTACCGTCCGCTTTGTCCATGCCGCACGGCTGCGCCTAAAGGAGAGCGACCGTCTCCAGACCACCGCCGCTATGCTCCAGGCTCTAGGCGGCACTGTGGAGGAGGGCGCCGACAGCCTCACCGTGCAGGGGCAGCCACAGCTCCTCGGCGGCAC
>OGGQ01000866.1_pt1 | contig 42513 bp, 38 predicted proteins | sample 1571191 | NCBI WGS metagenome assembly OGGQ01 (sample SAMEA2582061, study PRJEB24529) | metagenome | biome: Human gut stool | place: China | collected 2011
AGTACCGGCGGGCTTCAAGGGATCCCTATGAGGACCATACCCTGCCCTCTCATACACTGCTTTATCGGCAGCGTGTGAGCAGTAACACAACCGTCAAACAACCGCCGAAATTAATTCGGATTGTTTTGACTAAAGGCGTAAAATATACTATAATTATGGGAATCATACTTAATATATGGAGGAAATAGAAAATGTCAAAGAAACCTTATTACATTACCACGGCTATCGCCTATACTTCCGGCAAACCGCACATCGGGAATACGTATGAGATCGTGCTGGCCGACAGCATTGCCAGGTATAAACGAATGCAGGGTTATGATGTTTTCTTCCAGACAGGTACGGACGAGCATGGCCAGAAGATCGAGGACAAGGCCAATGAAGCGGGTGTGACGCCGAAGGAATTCGTGGATCAGACAGCGGGTGAGATCAGGAGAATCTGGGATCTGATGAACACCTCCTATGATAAATTTATACGCACTACCGATGATTACCATGAGAAGCAGGTGCAGAAGATATTCCGGAAGCTCTATGAACAGGGCGATATTTATAAAGGATATTACGAGGGCATGTACTGCAAGCCCTGCGAATCCTTCTTCACCGCTTCCCAGCTGGTGGACGGCAGATGCCCCGACTGCGGAGCAGAGGTACAGCCTGCCAGGGAAGAAGCATATTTCTTAAAGCTGGGCAATTATACCCAGAGGCTGATTGACCACATCAACAGCCATCCGGAATTCATTCAGCCGGAATCCAGAAAAAATGAAATGATGAACAATTTCCTTCTGCCGGGCCTGCAGGATCTGTGTGTGTCCAGAACTTCGTTCAAATGGGGCGTGCCGGTGGATTTTGATGATAAGCATGTGGTTTATGTGTGGATTGACGCTCTTTCCAACTACATCACGGGCCTTGGATATGATCTGGACGGCGAAAACGGCAGCCTGTTTGAGAAATACTGGCCCGCTGACCTGCATCTGATCGGCAAGGATATCTTAAGATTCCACACCATATACTGGCCCATCATGCTGATGGCGCTGGGACTGCCACTGCCCAAGCAGATCTTCGGACATCCCTGGCTGCTGATGAATGGCGGCAAGATGAGCAAATCCAAAGGCAATGTGATGTATGCCGATGACCTGACGGATATGTTCGGCGTGGATGCTGTGCGCTATTTCGTGCTCCATGAGATGCCCTTTGATAACGATGGCATGATCACCTGGGAGCTTCTGGTGGAGAGGATTAATTCCGACCTGGCCAACACCCTGGGCAATCTGGTGAACCGGACGATCTCCATGTCCAATAAATATTTCGGCGGCAGTGTGACCTGCACCGGCGCAAGCGAACCGGTGGATGAGGAACTGAAAGCATTCGCCCTTTCCACGGTAAAAAATGTGGAGAAGAAGATGGAGGATCTGCGCGTGGCCGATGCCATCACCGAGATTTTCAATCTCTTCAAGCGCTGCAACAAGTATATCGATGAGACCATGCCGTGGGTGCTCGCGAAGGATGAGACAAAGAAAGACCGCCTGGCCGAGGTGCTGTATAATCTGGTGGAAGGCATATTGATCGGTGCCAGCCTGCTTAAGCCTTATATGCCCGAGACCGCTGACCGAATCGCGGATCAGCTGAACGGGAAGCTGCGGGATATGGAAGAGCTGGATGCGTTCGGTAAATACGAAAGCGGCAGGAAAGTGACCGAAAAGCCTGAAATCCTGTTTGCCCGTATGGATTTAGAGGAAGTGCTGGCAAAGGCGGAAACCGCCAAACCGGCAGCGGAACCTGTTAAAGAGGAAGAACCCGTGATAGATATCGAAGCTAAGCCGGAGATCACGTATGATGATTTCGCAAAACTCCAGTTCCAGGTGGGCGAGATCATTAAATGCGAAGCTGTTCCGAAATCCAAGAAGCTTTTGTGCTCGCAGGTGAAGATCGGCAGCCAGGTGAAGCAGATCGTATCCGGCATCAAGGCATATTATACGCCGGAAGAGATGGTCGGCAAGAAGGTAATGGTGGTTGTGAACCTAAAGCCGGCGAAGCTGGCAGGAGTGCTTTCCGAAGGGATGCTGCTGTGCGCAGAGGACGATAAAGGCAATCTGGCGCTGATGACTCCGGAGAAAGACATGCCTGCAGGGGCGGAGATCTGCTGATATATGGTAACAGTTCGGGCAGCCTTTATGCGCAGCTTTGATGTGCATCGGGCTGTCCGTATTATTTTTCAATAGGAACATACGGCTTAATGATTAAAATCGCTCCGCTTGGGATCGCACTGCGGCAGTCATGGGTGACGGCGGCAATTAGGAGGACTGAGAGATGATATTTGATACACATGCCCATTATGATGATAAAGCCTTTGACAGTGACAGAGACAGCCTGATGCGTCAGCTGCCCGGCGGGGGGATCGGATATGTGGTGAATGTAAGCGCCAGCCTGGCAAGTGTTAAAAGCACGGTCGCGCTGACGGAACAATATCCCTTTGTATACGGGGCGGTGGGGATTCATCCCAACGAAACGGGGGAACTGAAGGAGAGCGATATCAGGGATCTGAAGGAAGCCCTGCAGCTGCCCAAGATTGTGGCCGTAGGGGAAATCGGCCTGGACTATTACTGGGACACCCCGGGCCGGGACGTGCAGAAATACTGGTTTGAGCGCCAGCTGGATCTGGCCCGGGAGCTGGATAAGCCGGTGATCATCCATTCCAGAGATGCGGCAGAGGATACGCTGAATATAATCAAAGCAAAAGGCGGGGCGGATTACAGGATGGTGATTCACTGCTACTCCTATTCTGTGGAAATGGCAAGAGAATATCTGAATATGGGATATTATCTGGGAATTGGCGGAGTGGTGACCTTTCAAAACGCGAAAAAGCTTAAGGAAGTGGTCAAATACGCTCCACTTGACAGGCTGCTTTTGGAAACCGACTGCCCCTATCTCGCGCCTGTTCCCAACAGAGGCAAGCGGAATTCTTCTTTAAATCTGCCGTTGGTGGCCAGGGCTATTGCCGAATTAAAGGAGATCGATTATGATAGTGTTATCGATGCCGCTTATGGGAATGCGAGAAGATTTTACGGCATATAGGCGATTGCAGCACAGCCGTGCTGCCGCATAAACTGGCGGCGCGGAGGAATACAGTAAGCGGAGGAATACATGAGCGGAGGAATACATGGCGGAACTGGGAAATCCCAAAAAAACAATTGAAATCATACAGAAATACGAGTTTGACTTCCAGAAGCGGTTCGGGCAGAATTTTCTGATCGACACCCATGTGCTGGAAAAGATCGTGCGGGCGGCGGACATCTCAAAAGAAGACTTTGTCCTGGAGATCGGTCCCGGCATCGGCACCATGACCCAATATCTGACGGAAGCGGCCAAAAGAGTGACTGCGGTTGAGATCGACGACAACCTGATCCCGATTCTGGAGGAAACGCTGAAGGATTATGACAATGTCAGCGTGATACACGGAGATATCCTGAAGCTGGATTTAAACCGGCTGGTGCAGGAGCAGAATGATGGAAACCCCATCAAGGTGGTGGCCAACCTTCCATATTATATTACGACACCGATCATAATGGGGCTGTTTGAGAGCCGGGTGCCGCTGATCAATATCACCGTAATGGTGCAGAAGGAGGTGGCTGACCGCATGCAGGCCGGTCCGGGTACCAAAGACTACGGCGCGCTCTCCCTGGCGGTGCAGTACTATGCTTCGCCCTATATAGCGGCCAATGTGCCTCCCAACTGCTTTATCCCCAGACCCAAGGTGGGCTCATCGGTGATACGGTTGACAAAGCATGAAAAAAAACCGGTGAATGTGGATAACGAAGAGCTTTTCTGGAAGCTGATCAGGGCTTCCTTTAACCAGCGGCGGAAAACCCTCCAGAACGGACTGAACAATTCGCCGGAAATCACCTTGACCAAAGAAACAATTGCACAGGCCATCGAAAGCCTCGGCTGGTCTCCCACTGTGCGCGGTGAGACACTGACATTGGAACAGTTCGCGCAGCTTGCCAACTGCTTAAGCGGTATGGGAGGAAGCGATAGCGGAGAGAAATAATGCGTAAGAACAGAAATCTGCTTGAAGGAAATATTATGACGGCGCTGGCAGGACTGGCGCTGCCGATCATGGGCACATCGCTCATGCAGATGGCGTACAACCTGACCGATATGATCTGGATCGGAAGGATCAGCAGCAACGCGGTTGCCGCAGTGGGGGCTTCCGGCATGTATCTCTGGCTGTCCAGCGGTTTTGCGGTGCTTGCCAGGATGGGAGGCCAGGTGCTGGTCGGCCAGTCACTGGGGGCGGACAAGCCGGAACGTGCCATATCCTATGCGAGGGCATCCTTGTGGATGGGAATCATCTGCGGCATGATCTACGGTATTATTGCCGTCATATTTAACGGCCCTCTGATCGGCTTTTTCCGCCTCAACAGCCAGGATGTGATCCGTGATGCGAGAATCTATCTGGTGATCACCTGCGGAGGCGTCGTATTTACGTTTTTAAATCAGATACTGACGGGATTGCTGACCGCCATGGGCAACAGCGGAGTGACTTTCCGCGCCACCTGCATCGGACTGCTGATCAATGTGGTGCTGGATCCCGTACTGATATTCGGCCCCGGTCCGCTGCCCGCGCTTGGGGTGGCCGGTGCGGCGATAGCGACCGTGCTGGCACAGGTGATCGTGTTTGTTGTCTATCTGCTGATTGTCAGAAAAGATCCGGTCATTTTTTCCAGGCTTCATCTGCTGCGCAGAACAGAGGCGTCCTGCTATCGGGAGATACTTGGCATCGGATTTCCGGTCGCGGTACAGAGCCTGCTGTTTACCGGCATCTCTATGATCATTGCCCGGCTGATCGCGGGATGGGGGGATGCCGCCGTGGCGGTGCAGAAGGTGGGCAGTCAGATTGAGTCCATTTCCTGGATGACAGCGGACGGGTTTGGCAGCGCGGTGAATGCATTTACAGCTCAGAACTACGGGGCAGGCAGGTTAAAGAGAGTAAAAAGAGGATATGCTTCCGCCATGGGCGTTATGATGGCCTGGGGCATTGTCACATCCGCCGTGCTGATCCTGTTTCCGGAGGTTCTATTCCGCATCTTTATCACGGAAAGTGATGTGATCCCTATGGGAATCGATTATCTTAGGATATTGGGAGTGTCCCAGCTGTTTATGTGCACTGAGGCCGCGTCCGCCGGCACTTTCCAGGGGCTGGGGAGGACGGTACCTCCTTCTCTGGTAGGAATCGTGTTTACGGGACTTAGGATCCCTCTGGCGATGGTTCTGGCCCAAACGTCTTTGGGTTTAAACGGCATCTGGTGGAGCATCAGCATCTCCAGCATATTAAAGGGCCTGATCCTGCCCGCATGGCTTTTCGTGTTTCTGCTTTTAAGATTCGGCAGGTCATCCTGTGCAGGAGTATCGGCGAAGGAATAGGGTTAAGCGCGCAGGCAGTGTTCGGTGAAAGAGGAAGCACGCTGAAGTGTGTGCAGGTCATCAATCTGCAGTTGGAACATGAAAAGGAGGCCGTATGAAGATCACATATATTCACCACAGCAGTTTTTCGGTGGAACTGGAAAGATCCGTCCTTCTGTTTGATTATTTTGAGGGGGAAATACCGGAATTTGATCCGGAAAAATCGGTTTATGTCTTTGCCAGCCACAAGCATCATGATCACTATGATAAGAAAATATTTGAATTGGCAGAGAGATATCCGCATATCCTTTTTATACTGTCCGGCGATATCCGTATGAACAGTAAATATATGGACCGGATCGGCATCCCCAATCCCGCGCGGGATCGGATCCGATACATCGGGAAAAATGTATCCTGCGAGTACAGAGAAGGACAATCTTCTATTTCCGTGGAGACGCTGGCCTCCACAGATGAGGGGGTCGCCTTTATAGTGAGCTGTGAAGGCAGAAGTATCTACCATGCAGGCGATCTGAACTGGTGGAAGTGGCGGGAAGAAGGGGATGATTGGAACCGCAGCATGGAAAGGGATTTCCTGCGCGAAATGGATAAGATAAAGGGCAGGCATTTTGAACTTGCCTTTCTTCCTCTGGATCCCAGACAGGAAGAGGATTATTACCTGGGCTTTGACTGTTTTATGAAAACAGCACATGCGGACCGCGCATTTCCGATGCACTGCTGGGGCGATTTTTCGGTCATTGACGGATTAAAGAAGGATAGATGTTCTCTGGAATACAGGGACAAAATCATAGAAATTAAAAAGGACGGTGACAGCTATGAGATTTAAATTCGCACACAATAACCTGAACGTACGGGATCTGGATAAATCCCTGGCTTTTTATGAAGAGGCGCTGGGACTTAGGGAAACGCGCCGTATTGAGCCGCAGAGCGGTGAGTTCATCATCGTTTACCTGGGGGACGGGCAGTCGGAACACCTGCTGGAACTGACGTGGCTTAGAGATTTTGACCGGGCGTATGATCTGGGAGACAATGAATTTCACCTGGCGTTTACCGTGGATGACTTTGACGCCGCGCTTGCAAAACACAAGGAGATGAACTGCGTCTGCTTTGAAAATCCGGCCATGGGCATATACTTTATCAATGATCCGGATGGGTACTGGCTGGAGGTGCTGCCTGTAAAAGGCTGACAGCGTTACTGTTCACGGCTGCCATAAACGTCCCGCGCATAGCGGGGCAGCCGTGAACAGTAATCTGACGGCGGCAGCACACAGAAGTGTGCACAGGCCTTAGACCGGTGACAGACCGTATACGGAGAGAAAAAATGGATAAATATGAAATATTAAAACAGTACTTTGGCTATGATTCCTTCCGCGAAGGTCAGGAGGCATTGATCGACAGCCTCCTGGCCGGGAGGGATGTGCTGGGCGTTATGCCCACGGGGGCCGGCAAGTCCCTTTGTTATCAGATTCCCGCTCTGCTCATGAATGGCATCACTCTTGTAATCTCGCCCCTGATCTCTCTGATGAAGGATCAGGTGAGCTCTTTAAACCAGGCCGGCGTTCATGCCGCCTATCTGAACAGTTCCCTCACCGCAAGCCAATATTATAAAGCGCTGGAATATGCAAGGGACGGACGGTATCCGATCATCTATGTAGCACCGGAGCGCCTGGAAACTGCGGAATTTATGGATTTTGCGCTGAATGCCGAGATCTCCATGGTGGCGGTGGATGAGGCGCACTGTGTTTCACAGTGGGGACAGGATTTTCGGCCCAGCTATCTAAAAATCGTGGAATTTATCGAAAAGCTTCCCAGAAGGCCCATCGTATGCGCCTTCACCGCAACCGCCACAAAGGAGGTGCGGGATGATATCATCGATATCCTGATGCTGCAGGACCCGCTGGTTATGACGACGGGCTTTGACCGTCCGAACTTGTACTTCTGTGTTCAGTCCCCCAGGGATAAGTATGCGGTGCTCAAGAACTATCTGGACTGCCATCCCGGCGACTGCGGTATTATTTACTGTCTGACCAGGAAGGGCGTGGAGGAAGTCTGCGACCGTCTGACGGATGACGGATTTTCTGTTACCAGATATCATGCGGGGCTAAGCGATTCAGAGCGGCGCAAGAACCAGGACGATTTTATTTTTGACCGCCGCTTGATCATTGTGGCCACCAATGCCTTCGGTATGGGAATTGACAAGTCCAACGTCCGGTTCGTTGTCCATTATAATATGCCGAAAAATATGGAGAGCTATTATCAGGAAGCCGGCCGTGCGGGCAGGGACGGTGAGCCTTCGGAATGTATACTTCTCTACGGCGGACAGGATGTGATCACCAATCAGCTGTTTATCGATCATAATCAGGAGAATCAGGAACTGGATCCGGTGACCAGAGCGATGGTCCAGGAGCGGGACCGGGAGAGGTTAAGGAAGATGACCTATTACTGCTTTACCAACGAGTGTCTCCGCGATTATATTTTGAGGTACTTCGGTGAGTACGGCAGCAACTACTGCGGCAATTGCTCCAACTGTTTAAGCCAGTTCGAAACGGTGGATGTGACCGATATTGCAAGAAGCCTGATCGGCTGTGTGGAGAGCAGCCATCAGCGGTACGGCACCACAGTGATCATCGACACCGTCCATGGCGCCAACACGGCTAAAATCCGGCAGTATCGGATGGATGGCAACCCGTATTATGCAAAGCTTGCGGATGTGCCCGTATTTAAACTGCGGCAGGTGTTGAATTATCTCCTGCTAAGTGACTATCTGGCAATCACCAATGATGAGTATGCGGTTGTGAAACTCGCACAGAAAGCCCGTCTGGTCACGGAAGAATCGGAGCAGGTCCTGATGAAGATGGCCAAGGAGCAGGAACATCCCGCCAAAGTCAAATCCGAAAAGAAGTCCAGGAAAAGCCTGCCGTCCGGAACACAGTTTACAGAGTCAGAAAATGCGCTGTTTGAGAGACTGCGCGGCTTGCGCACGGACATCGCCCGAGAAGAGAACCTTCCGCCTTACATCGTATTTTCAGACAAAACGCTGGTACATATGTGTGTTGTAAAACCGCTTACAAAAGCTCAGATGCTGACCGTGTCCGGCGTAGGTGAATTTAAATATGAAAAATACGGATTGAGATTTGTGGAGTGCATCCGTAAGGCGTTGGATGATCTGGGGATTGACACGGAGGCAGGAACAGAGCAGGAGCTCTCTTTTGCGGATGCGGGGGAAGCTGATATTAAAAGTTCGGGAGCCGAACGGGTCATGGTGAAGCCGGCAAAGAAAGGAAAAACAGATTTTTCTATCACGGAAGAAATCTTATCGCAGGTCCATTATTCAGATCTTACTTCCCTGAGTGATTTTGTGGGCCAGCTCAATGATCTGCGGGACGATCAGTCCATGAAACGCCTGACGATAAAATCCGTGGAGCAGCAGCTTTTGGATGAGGGATACCTGGAGCTGTATTTTGTGAATCAAAGGCCGGCAAAACGGGCTTCGAAAAAGGGAAAGGAATCCGGTATCGTATCCGAAACGAGAGTCAGTGAAAAGGGGAACGAATATGATGTTCTCTTCTATAAGGAAGAGGCCCAGAGAATGCTGATAAAGATGCTTACGGATAAAGGAAAACAGTGAAATGGACAGAAACATGCACTTTTCAATACCGTATCTGCCGCTGCGCCTCCGGCTGGAATGCTGTGAGGCTGCCAGCCTGCCACAATATCTCGGCTCTGCGCTGCACGGCGTGCTGGGATGGACGCTGCTCTCTCACAGACAGGCTTATCAGTACATCTATGAGAACCGGCGCCTGGGAGGCGCCGCCCAGGATATTGTAAATCCCTATATCATAGATCCTCCTGGCTTTCACGGACAGTATAAACCGGGAGATGAACTCTGCTTCCAGATCATACTGATCGGGGAGGCGATGAAGTATTCCGGCGAACTGATACGGGCGTTGATTGAGGGCGGAACCTTCGGTCTGGGCGCTGAGCGAAAGAAGTTCGTGCTGACTGAAATTATGCAGGGAAAGCAGATGACAGATATATGGAAGAAAGGGCAGATGAGTCTGCCGGAGAGAGCGCAGCCGGAGACACTGACGGAAGATGAGACTTTGCCTGAATGCCGCCATTGTTCTATAGCGCTGCGAACTCCGCTCCGCATACGGCGAAAAGGCGCGCTGGTCATGGATTTGGATTTCCCTGCGATCATACGCAACATCACGCGCAGAATGTCGGAACTGACCGTTAGATACGGCGGATTTGTGAATCAGGAAGAGATTCAGCGGCTGCAGGAGCTGGCCTTAAAAGTGCAGCGGACATCTTCCGGGTTATATCTGTGTAAAATCGACCGGTATTCCAGCCGCCACGAGGAAAAAATGGACTGGAGCGGCCTGATGGGCGCTATGACCTTTGAAGGTGATCTGGCCCCATTTATTCCCTGGCTGAACGCGGCAGAGGTGCTGCATATTGGCAGGAATGTTACGCTGGGATATGGGAAAATCGATGTGATATTTTGTTGAATCCAGGGGGTGGATGCATATAAGGTGTATTATAGTGAAAATTTACAGCAAAATTACTAATAATTGTTGATAGTTACTTAAATTTGCAGTAATATAAGGGTAGATTGCAGAAAAGTATGATTTGGCGGTGGACTTAAAAAGTTGATAGAAATTTTGTATAGCGTTTGGTGCGAACCTTAAGTGAACATAAAATTGCCGGGAGGTTCGCACCAAAATAGTTTATGTGGGGTGGGTAGTTGACTTGGAAAAGTCGGATTTATTTGTTGAAGTTGGGTAATTGTATGTTTGAATTATGGATTGGGCGAAAATGATGTGTGTAATATTGCGAATTTTTGCAGTCGCTACCTCGCGGTAGCGTGGATTGAAATCGCCAGATCGCGGAGAGTGTGGCCCAGGTGGGAAGCGTCGCTACCTCGCGGTAGCGTGGATTGAAATGACTTTGAAGGCTATACGAATTCGGATTACCGTGTCGCTACCTCGCGGTAGCGTGGATTGAAATTTAGTACTGGTCTTCCGATCCTCGATCAGGCCGCGTCGCTACCTCGCGGTAGCGTGGATTGAAATATAAAGCATAACCAATGTGTTTTATTTCCTCTCTGTCGCTACCTCGCGGTAGCGTGGATTGAAATCAGTTCTGCGCCTACATCGTCCACAAATGGCACCTGTCGCTACCTCGCGGTAGCGTGGATTGAAATCCGTAACAGGATATCTTTTATCAGTCTGCCGGTGGTCGTCGCTACCTCGCGGTAGCGTGGATTGAAATTGATCCAATGATCAGTAACACCTGTCTTTAAATGTCGCTACCTCGCGGTAGCGTGGATTGAAATCCAGATGCTGTATAATAGTGGCCGACCTCCTCTGCGTCGCTACCTCGCGGTAGCGTGGATTGAAATATAAGGCCATCCCCAGGCTTCAAGCATCTGCAACGTCGCTACCTCGCGGTAGCGTGGATTGAAATTGAAATACGTCAGGGGCTGGTACATTGAAAATGGTCGCTACCTCGCGGTAGCGTGGATTGAAATAGATCCGTCGCGGGTGTCCTCGCCCTTGGTAATCGTCGCTACCTCGCGGTAGTGTGGATTGAAATCAGCATTGGGAGAGAAGCGGACGAGATAATCCAGGTCGCTACCTCGCGGTAGCGTGGATTGAAATTCCGTCCAATTCGTCCGTGTTCGGGATGGATTCGAGTCGCTACCTCGCGGTAGCGTGGATTGAAATAGGTTTGTTTTGTTGTCTTGCCTACCATTCGCCTGTCGCTACCTCGCGGTAGCGTGGATTGAAATTAAGCTTTTTTGTATTCATTTTTGTTTTTATCTGTCGCTACCTCGCGGTAGCGTGGATTGAAATTATTGGTGGAATAAGCCTTGAAAGAGAGCCAGTGTCGCTACCTCGCGGTAGCATGGATTGAAATGGAAGCTGAAGCCATAGCCGCCAGCAAGATAACAGCTGCCGCTTTGGCAGCATAGACTGAAATATTGGTTGCAGTGTTATAATGAATCATTAAGTCTTAACTTTACGTTACCACCCATAATAAAACAGGGAGGCAGGCATGTATTTTGCACATTTAAGTGAAGATAAATTACGCAGTCAAACCGTTTTGGAACATTTACGTGGGACTGCCAAACTGGCTGGAGAGTTTGCGGAAGAGTTTAATTGTAAGGACTGGGGCTGCGGATGCGGTCTCATGCATGACATTGGGAAATATTCCGACAAATTCCAAAAACGCCTTAATGGCGGATCAATTACAGATCATGCCACTGCAGGTGCGGCAGAACTGTATCGCAGAAAGAATTATATCGGCGCATACTGCATATCCGGCCATCATTCCGGGCTGTTAAACGGTGGATCACCAGCCGATGGCGGTGGCGATGCCACACTGATGGGGCGGATGAAAAAGCAATTGGAAGATTATCGGGCATTTCAGTCTGAGATCGACATTCCTGAGTTTACAAACCCGCCACTGCGCCCGTTAGAGAAAGGCGGATTCAGTCTGGCCTTTTTTATCCGTGTGCTCTTTTCATGCCTGGTGGACGCAGATTATCTTGATACGGAAGCATTTATGTCCGAAGGAAAAGTTAAGCGCGGCGGTTGCAGCACGATGAAAGAATTGTCAGACAAACTTAGCAGTTATATCTCACCCTGGATTAACAGTGCAGAGCAGGATACTGTGAACGGTAGAAGAACATCCATTTTAAGAGCCTGCCTTGAGCAGGGAAACTCACCGCAGGGACTATTTCAACTCACCGTCCCCACCGGAGGAGGTAAGACAGTATCCTCTCTGGCCTTTGCATTGCGCCATGCGGTAGAACATAATTTAAAAAGAATCATTTATGTGATTCCATATACGAGCATAATTGAACAAAATGCAGGCGTATTCAAGGATATCTTAGGGAGTCAGAATGTTCTGGAGGATCACTGCAATGTGACATATGATAATCAGGAGGAGCTCATTCATTCGCAGCTGGCAGCTGAAAATTGGGACAGGCCTGTTGTAGTGACTACAAACGTACAGTTTTTCGAATCCTTGTTTTCAAATAAACCATCAAAATGCCGTAAGCTCCATAATATCGCGAAAAGTGTGATTATTTTCGATGAAGCACAGATGCTGCCCAATAAATATCTGCAGCCTTGTATAAGGTCCATAGGTGAATTGATCTACAATTACTGTTGTTCCGCGGTAATTTGTACTGCTACTCAGCCCGCTCTGCTGCAATTTTTCCCTACGCAGATAAAAGCGAAAGAGTTATGTCCCGACGTGAGAGATCAGTATGAGTTTTTCCGGCGGACAAGCTTCCAAAAACTGGGCGAAATAACAGAAGAAGTGTTGGAAGAACATATAAGGTCCCATTCACAGGCTCTCTGTATTCTAAATAGCCGCAAACGGGTCCAAAAGCTTTATAAAGCGCTGTCAGATGAAGATGGGGTATATCATCTATCCACTTTAATGTATCCGGAACACAGAAAACGGGTGCTGGATGAAATCCGAAACAGGCTGAAAGTTGAAGAGTCCTGCAGGGTGATTGCAACAAGCCTGGTGGAAGCCGGGGTGGATTTGGATTTTCCTGCGGTTTACAGGGAGACAGCAGGGCTGGATTCTGTGATACAGGCAGCAGGAAGATGCAACCGGGAGGGAAAACGGCTTAAGGAAGAGTGCAGTACCTATGTGTTTACATTGGAAAAGACGGATGATATTCATATTCCAACCGAATTAAAACTGCCTGTTTCTGTTGCTGATCAAATTATTAGAAAATATGAAGATATCGCTTCGCTGGAAGCGATTGACGAATACTTTCGGCGATTGTATTACTATAAAGGCGAGAGCCTGGACAGCAAAGATATCGTTGGCCAGATGGAACGTGCGGCGAGATCCCTGCTGTTTCCGTTTGAGGATATCGCTCATCAGTTTAAAATAATAGAATCCAATACAAAGACAATACTTATCGATAAGGAAGAATCGGCAGCGGCCATTGCAGTTCGTATCAGGCGGGGAGAACATTCCCGGCAGCTGATTAGGGACGCAGGCCTGTACTGCGTGAATGTATATGAAAAAGACTTTGAGAATCTGATGGGAGCAGGGAGACTGGAGCAGCTGGATACGGAGTTTTATCTTCTCCGTAATAAAGAACAGTATACAGAAGAAAGCGGCCTTATAATTGATGTCAGCAGAGGGGAGGCAGTGGTTTTTTGATGTGCGGGCCGTATTTTATACAGAAGGGAGGCTGAATATGAGCAAAGGAGTTCGGGTCAGGACATGGGGAGCACTGGCATTGTTTTCCCGTCCTGAAATGAAGGTGGAACGGTGCAGCTATGACATCATGACACCTTCAGCTGCAAGAGGCATACTGGAGGCCATTTACTGGCATCCGGGGATGAGATGGGTCATAGACAAAATCTATGTCTGCAAACCGATTCAGTTCACAAGCATACGCAGAAATGAAGTGAAGAGCAAAGCGTTAGCCAGCGCTGCGTTGAACGTGATAAACGGGGGAAACCGGCCGCTGTTTATCAGCAGCCGGGAAGATATTGTACAGCGGGCAGCCATTCTGCTTAAGGATGTTGAGTATGTAATCGAAGCTCACTTTGAAATGACCAAAAAGGCAAATGAAACGGATAATCCGGGAAAATTTAAGGACATTATCATGCGCAGACTGAGACGGGGCGAATGTTTTACCGCACCCTATTTTGGCTGCCGGGAATTTCCTGCTAATTTTGAATTGTTTGACGGAGAAGAGGTATCAACTGCTTATGAGGATACGGAAAAGGACCTAGGGTATATGCTCTATGATCTTGACTACTCAGACCCGGAGGATATAACCCCGATGTTCTTTCGAGCTGTTTTGAAAAACGGCGTTCTGGATGTGAGAGATTGTGAGGTGGTACGTTGATACTGCAGTCATTGGTACGTCACTATGAGACGCTGGCCGCCGACGGTAAAATAACCGTACCCGGCTGGAGTATGGCGAAGGTCTCATATGCGCTGGAATTATCGCGGACAGGTGATTTGATCGGAGTCATTCCGCTTAAGCAAGAAGAACTGCGGGGTAAAAAGACCGTTACGGTGCCCCGTCTCATTCCGGTGCCGCAGCAGGTTTCCAGATCTTCCGGCACTTTAGCTAACTTTTTGTGTGACAATACCAGTTACATACTCGGTATTGATAAAAAAGGAAAACCGGAGCGCTCTTTGGAGTGCTTTGACTGTGCCAGGAAGAAGCATCTGGAGATTCTGGGCAGCGCAGACAGTGAGGCCGCTTTTGCCGTGCGCAGCTATTTTGAAAAATGGGACCCTCAAAAAGCAGCCGGCAATGATATCCTCTGCGGCGATCTGGAGGAAATGATGGATGGGGCAAACCTCATTTTTATTTATGATGGAGAGTTTGTCCAGGAAGATCCGCTTATAAAACAGGCATGGGAAAACTATCGTGCACAGCCCGGAGACAGTGTGGAAGGCATCTGCCTCGTAACCGGCCGGAGAACAGAGATAGCCAGAATTCATACGTCGATAAAAGGGGTTCAGGGAGCACAGTCCAGCGGCGCTGCATTAGTATCGTTTAATGCGCCGGCCTTCGAATCCTATGGAAAAGAGCAAAGTTATAATGCACCGGTTGGTGTCTATGCCGCATATGCGTATACTGCCGCGCTGAATTATCTGCTGGCAGACCGGGAACATCTTTCTGTGATCGGAGATACCACAGTGGTATATTGGTCTGAGGACGGAAATTCGGATTATCAAAATGTATTTGCGGCTGCAGCTGACCCGTTTGTGGATAATCAGGATATAGTTCACGGAGTTTTTAAGAATCTGGAGATGGGAAAAGCCATTGATGCTGACGGCGTTCAGTCAGCGCTTTCCCTAGATCAGCCGTTTTTTATACTGGGTTTGGCGCCCAATGCTGCGAGACTGTCGGTGCGTTTTTTCTATCAGGACAGCTTTGGAAGTATACTAAAACATATAAAAGAACATTATGACCGCATGGAAATTGTCAGGCCTGAGACTGACCATATGCAGTATCTGGGGATCTGGAGAATGCTGCAGGAGACGGTCAATAAGAAATCAAGAGATAAGAAGCCTGCTCCGAATATGGCCGGAGCGGTGTATAGGTCCCTGATTGCAGGGGATCGGTATCCGGAGGCTTTATATCAGTCTGTATTGATCAGAATAAGGGCGGAGCAGGATGACAGTGACAGCCATATATACAAGATAACACGGGGCAGAGCTGCGGTGATAAAAGCCTTTCTGCTCAAAAACCGCGGTTATAGCGAGAAGGAGGTTACCATGGCTTTAAATGAAGAAAGCAGCAATGCCGCTTATGTGTTAGGCAGAGAATTTTCCGTATTAGAGGCGATTCAGATGGAAGCAAATCCGTTGATCAATGCCACAATTAAAGACCGCTATTTTAATGCCGCATGTGCAACGCCGGCGTCCATCTTTCCGATTTTATTCAAACTCAAAAACAGCCATATCAGAAAGATAAAAAATACAGGCAGAGTCATATATTATGAGAAATTACTTGGAAACCTGCAGGATAAGCTGGGGGTACAGGGAGGCAATACGTCGGCATGCCCGAGGCGCCTGTCTTTGGAAGAGCAGGGGATGTTTATTCTGGGATATTATCATCAGACACAGAAAAGATATGAAAAGAAAGCGAAGGAGGAAGAATAAGATGGCGGATGTAATTAAAAACAGATATGAATTTGTGGTTTTGTTTGATGTGGAAAACGGTAACCCCAACGGTGATCCGGATGCCGGCAACCTTCCCAGGATTGATCCGGAAAGCGGATACGGTATTGTAACGGATGTCTGCCTGAAGAGAAAAATAAGAAATTATGTCGAGACAGTTAAAGAAGAGGAACCCGGGTATAAAATTTATATCAAGGAGGAAGTGCCGTTAAACCGCAGCGATAATACGGCATATGAATATCTGGGCACCAATGAAAAGGATGTTAAGGAACTAAAAAAGAAAGATCCCGATATTGACCGGAAGATAAGGGATTTCATGTGCCGCAATTTTTTTGATATTCGTACGTTTGGAGCGGTGATGACTACTTTTGTAAAAGCGGCATTAAACTGCGGTCAGGTCCGCGGGCCCGTGCAGCTCACCTTTGCGAGAAGTATTGATCCAATTGTAAGCCAAGAAGTTACAATTACGCGCGTGGCCATAACTACGGAAAAGGACGCGGAAAACAAGAGCACTGAGATGGGAAGAAAGAATATTGTACCCTATGCGCTGTACAGGGCAGAAGGTTATATTTCTGCCAATCTTGCACGCAAGGTGACCGGATTTACGGAAGACGATCTGGAGCTATTATGGGAAGCCATCATTAATATGTTTGAACACGATCATTCTGCGGCCAGAGGTAAGATGGCTGTAAGAGAACTGATTGTATTTAAGCACAGCAAAGAGCTGGGAGACTGTCCCGCTTATAAACTGTTTGATGCCATAGAGGTACAGAAAAAGGAGAATGTAATTTATCCCAGAAACTATACCGATTACAGCGTTGCGATCCATGAAGACCGGATCCCCGACACTGTGGAGATATCAAGGAAGATATGATGGAATATTCGGAAGATGATTATCTGATGCTGTCCGGAATTCAGCATTATGCTTTTTGCAGGAGGCAGTGGGCGCTCATTCATATAGAACAGCAATGGCAGGAGAATGAGCATACGGTGGAAGGAGAACTGCTTCATAAACGGGCCCATGATGCATATTTCACGGAAAAGCGAAAGGATGTTATCATAAGCCGCGGATTGCCGGTGCATTCCCGGACCATGGGCGTAAGCGGCGTATGCGATATAGTTGAATTCTGCCGGGCAGAGGATGGAATACCGTTGTTTGGCCACCGGGGATTATACAGCGTTTATCCGGTGGAATATAAAAAAGGCGCTCCGAAAGACTCAGAGATTGATATTCTTCAACTCACCGCGCAGGCAATGTGCCTGGAAGAGATGCTGTCGGCAAAGATACAGGAAGGTGCGATCTTTTATGGAGAAATTCGGCGAAGAGACAAGATCGTATTTAACGATACCCTTAGGGACACCGTCAGAAAGGACTTCGAAGAAATGCACGGACTTTTTGAAAGGCGCTATACCCCTAAAGTAAAATGGTCAAAAAGCTGCGGCGCCTGTTCATTAAAGGACATTTGCATGCCCAGGCTGGGAAAAGCGCCGTCTGTGCGGGATTACATATCAAAGACACTGTCGGAGGATGCGTAATGAAAAAACTGCTGAACACCCTATATATCACATCTCCCGACAGTTATCTCTCCTTGGATGGAGAAAATATTGTAATACTGGATGGGGATAAGGAGCTGGGGCGCATACCCCTGCACAATCTCGAAGCTGTCGTATCTTTTGGCTACCGCGGCGCGAGTCCGGCTCTTATGGGAGCCTGTGCGGATAGAAATATTTCTCTGTGCTTTATGACGCCACAGGGAAAATTTCTGGCCAGAGTGACCGGCGGGGTCAGAGGAAATGTACTTTTAAGAAAAAAGCAGTATGATGTCTCAGAGGATTCAGAGATATGCCTGAATATAGCTAAAAACTGTATCCTGGGGAAAGTTTATAATTCCAGATGGGTTCTGGAACGGTCTACAAGGGATCATCCGCTCCAGGTGGACACAGAGCTGCTGAAGAGGGCTTCAGGATTTATGCAGAACTCACTGAAGCAGATACGGGAATGTCCGGATATGGCCAGCCTGCGCGGTTACGAAGGAGAAGCGGCCAGCATTTATTTTGGAGTATTTGATCAATTGATACTTCAGCAGAAAAAGGAGTTCAGATTCACAGGAAGGAATAAAAGACCGCCGTTAGATAATGTAAATGCGCTGCTTTCTTTTGTATACACACTTCTCACCAATATGATTTCATCAGCTTTGGAATCAGTCGGGCTGGACCCGTATGTGGGCTTTATGCATACGGACAGGCCAGGCAGGGTATCCCTTGCATTAGATCTGATTGAAGAGCTGCGCCCTGTGCTTGCGGACCGTTTTGTCCTGTCACTGATAAACCGTAAAATGATCTCCGGAAAAGATTTCTCAAAGAAGGAAGACGGAGCAGTTCTGATGTCCGATGAAGCGAGAAAAAATGTCCTGACAGAATGGCAGAACAAAAAGAAAGAGATCATAACACATCCTTATCTCGGTGAAAAAATTGAATGGGGCATGATACCTTTTGTTCAGGCCATGCTGCTGGCCCGGTATCTGCGTGGGGATATTGATGAATATCCGCCGTTTTTCTGGAAATAGGGAGGTTGGCATATGCTGGTATTAATCACGTATGATGTAAATACTGAAACGTCTGCTGGTAAGACACGATTGCGTAAAGTGGCAAAACAGTGTGTGAACTATGGAACCAGGGTACAGAATTCTGTGTTTGAATGCGTATTGGATAATGCGCAATGCATATTGCTAAAATCGATACTCAATGATATTATAGATGAGAACACAGACAGCCTTCGCTTTTACTACCTGGGAAACAAATACAAGACAAAAGTGGAGCATATCGGAGTAACTAAGGGCATCAAAGTAGAGGATCCGCTGATTTTTTAACAGATTTATACCAATACATGCAGAGTGATTTTCGGTGCGAACCTCAAGTGAACATAAAATCCCTGGGAGGTTCGCACCGGAAAAAGTGCTGATTGTATGTTTGGGGGAGGCTGTAAAAAGAATTATATTAGGTGGATTGCCAGGAAAAATGTGCAATATGTACTAAAAAATGGCCATATGGGTAATGCTGTATTGGCGAACTTTGCTGTCGCTACCTCGCGGTAGCGTGGATTGAAATCGATACTGGTCGTTTGCCATCCGGAGGACCGCTGGTCGCTACCTCGCGGTAGCGTGGATTGAAATAGCTTTACTGCAGCCTCCTGAAAGGCGTCCTCATCGTCGCTACCTCGCGGTAGCGTGGATTGAAATTTACGGATATGGTAGACCGTATGCGGCGCATCTGGTCGCTACCTCGCGGTAGCGTGGATTGAAATCTTATCAACAAGTATCCGGAGCAATGCCTGTATGTCGCTACCTCGCGGTAGCGTGGATTGAAATAAAGACATCACCATGGGCACCGCAAGCGTGGCAAGTCGCTACCTCGCAGTAGCGTGGATTGAAATCTTCAGATGATCCACCAGGGCGGAGCGGTTAGTGTAGCTACCTCGCGGTAGCGTGGATTGAAATTCCAGTTGCCCAGAACCTGCATAAAGCAAAACCACGTCGCTACCTCGCGGTAGCGTGGATTGAAATGTCCATCGGAATCGGCACCACATCAATGGACAGCGTCGCTACCTCGCGGTAGCGTGGATTGAAATGTCCATCGGAATCGGCACCACATCAATGGACAGCGTCGCTACCTCGCGGTAGCGTGGATCGAAACCTAGCTAGCAGCGGCGGGTGTACGATATTATTAATCGTCGCTATTTCGTGGCAACGCAGACTGAAATGTCACAGGCGTATCACGCCAAATTGCAATATGTAATTTTTGAAATTACATATATACTCCTATACACCAGAAATATATTTGCCATACAAAAGCTACACAATCCATATCTCTCCACACTAAATTTTTCTCAACCCAGCATAGAAAAAAGAGCACAAAGAAACCTTGTCTGAACCAGCTATTTCATGTATACTGTATTCTATCAGCACATAACGCCGCAATCATTTCGGCAAATGGGAGGTGACCGCAGATGGACAGCTATGCTACTTTTAATGATGTTCTTGTCAGGTTATTCAATGAGATCATGGACATAGAAGAAAAAGCGATTATCACAGAAGAGTTCAAAGACATAACGAATAACGACATGCATGTGATTGAAGCGATTGGAATCAGTACGATGAAAAACATGTCGACGATAGCCAGGGCGCTGTCCGTTACGGTAGGAACGCTGACCATATCGATGAACAGCCTGGTAAAAAAGGGCTATGTTGTCAGGAACCGAAGTGAAAAGGACCGAAGGGTGGTATATATTTCCCTCACAGAAAAGGGACGGAAAGCATACAGACACCATGAGGAATTCCATAAAGAAATGATTGATGCGATGACAAAGGACTTAAGCCAGGAGGAAACCCGGGTCCTTGTTAAGGCATTGACGAATCTACGGGTATTTTTCCGCGGCTATCCCATAGAAGAAACACCGTAATGAATTTTGTTTATTACAATGAAAAAAGCAGGTGCGTGACTGATTCATCATCAGTTTATGCACCTGCTTTTAGCATTCCACAATAGGTCCTGTCAGAATTTAAATACGGCGGTCCCGTATCCGGGCAGAGGATAAGTGATGGAATACTGTTTTCCGTCGCAATCCTTCTTTTGTGAGGCATACACATCCTTAGGATCACTTTTCTCATGGAGCCCCCGGGTTTCATCCAGTAAAAGCGTGTATTTCCCTTTCTTGGGAACACCCACACGGTAATTGGGACGGGCAATCGGAGTGAAATTGCAGATAAACAGGAGGTTGTTTTTCCCGTTTTTACTCTTGCGGATAAAACTGAATATACTCCGTTCCGAGTCATTGCAGTTTATCCATTCAAAACCGTTCCAGTCACAGTCCATCACATAGCAGGCGGAATATTTCCTGTACAGATGCAGCAGGCCCTTCACATATTTTTGGAGATCCGCATTTTTCTCCTCCTTGGTCAGATACCATTCTAGCTCTGTTTCCTCGTTCCACTCTTTCCACTGACCGAAATCCTGTCCCATAAACAGCAGCTTTTTGCCGGGATGGCCGATCATAAAGGTGTATCCTGCTTTCAGGCAGGCAAATTTCTCATCATATTCTCCGGGCATCTTCCCCAGCATGGAGCGCTTTAGATGGACAACCTCATCATGTGACAGTACCAGAACAAAGTTCTCACTGGTGAAATAGGTGAGCCCGAAAGTCATTTGATGGTGGTGTCCCTTGCGGAAAAGCGGATCCAGCTTCATATACTCCAGAAAATCGTGCATCCAGCCCATATTCCATTTAAAAGTGAAGCCAAGACCGCCGTCTTCCGGTGCGTCGGTGACCTTCGGCCACGCGGTGGATTCCTCCGCGATAACCATGACGCCGGGAGAACGGCGTTTCATAACGCTGTTTAAATGGCGGAAAAATTCAATGGCCTCCAGATTTTCATGGCCGCCGTATTTGTTGGGGACCCACTGCCCCGCCTCTTTGCCATAGTCGAGATACAGCATGGAGGCAACGGCGTCGACACGCAGCCCGTCGATATGGTACTTGTCCGCCCAATACAAAGCGTTTGCGATCAGAAAGTTGGATACCTCATGCTTGCCATAGTCAAATATTTTAGTTCCCCAGTCCGGATGCTCTCCCTTGCGGGGATCGGCATATTCATAGGTGGGAGTTCCGTCGAAATCGGCCAGACCATGAGCGTCTCTCGGAAAATGGGCAGGAACCCAGTCCAGTATGACCCCTATGCCGTTTTTGTGCAGGTAATTCACAAAATACATGAAATCGTCAGGGGCGCCGTAGCGTGAGGTAGGCGCATAATAGCCGGTTACCTGATACCCCCAGGATCCGTCAAAGGGGTGCTCGGCGATACCGATCAGTTCCACATGGGTGTAGCCCATATCTTTTACATAGACAGCCAGCTCTTTGGCAGCTTCCCTGTAGTTATAGTAAGCATTCTCATTCTCCGCGTTGAGATGGCGTTTCCAGGAACCGAGATGCACTTCGTAAATGGACATCGGAGATTCCTGACGGTTTTCACGCAGCCTCTTTTCCATCCATTTATCGTCGCTCCATTTAAATCCTGACAGATCCGCAGTAATAGAGGCTGTTCCGGGGCGGAATTCTGCATGAAAAGCATAAGGGTCTGCCTTATAAAGCAATTTCCCCTCCTGTGTTGTGATAGCGTATTTATACATCCCGCCTAACGGAAAATCCGGAAGAAAAGTCTCAAATACGCCGGACTCCTGCACAGGGACCATCGGTGATGCATCGGGATCCCAATGATTGTAATCACCTACCACATGTACCGCTGCAGCATGGGGAGCCCAGACGGCAAAATACATTCCCTTTTTTCCGTCAAGCTCTTTAGGATGAGCGCCCAACTTTTCATATATTTCGTAATGCGTCCCTTCCCCGAACAGATAACAGTCCAGATCCGAAAAAAAACCTGTGTTTTTTCCCATAAGAATTCTCCCCGCTATAATTTTATAATAAAACTCTGATAAGGTTCCATGTGGAGTTTAAGTTTTCCGTTTTCCACCGGAACAGTCTGGCCCGTCAGCAGATCCACAGGCTGTGCCTCCCCGGACAGCGGAACGAAGATATCTGCCGGCGCGTCATCGATATTGACCGCGGTAACAACCTGGCTGTCATTTCTGATCCGTTCATAGGCATACTGCCGGTTAGTGAGCAGCAGTTCCCTGTAATCTCCGCCGTGAAACGCAGTTTCTTCACGGTGGATTGCCGCGAGCTTTCGTATATAATCTGTCAGTTCGCTGCGGGATTTCTGCGCCTGGCCGGATGTCAGCGCCGGGCGCAGCGAGACATCGCTGGTGCTGCTTCGCACCCCTTCCATCCCCCATTCCGATCCGTAATAAACCGACGGAATTCCGGGTAAAGTGAACAGCATGGTATACGCTGTGTAAATGTGGTGCCTGTTTTTAAGTTTGCTCATGATCCTGTCCTCATCATGGTTATCCAGAAAGGTGTAAAGATCCAGACCGCGGCTGGTTTCATTCACCTGCCGGCGGATGGTATGGGCAATCTCAAAACAGTTATAGTCGTTGTGCCCGCTGTACAGCCCTTTGTGAAGTTCATAATTCGTGACGGAATGTAGCATCTGCGGGTTGGCCCAGTTAGAATAAATGCCGTGGATCACTTCCCCCATCAGCCAGAAATCCTCCCTGACGGAGTCACAGTGTAAACGAAGCGACTTCATAAAGTCGAAGTCCAGTACATTTGCACAGTCTAAGCGTATCCCGTCAATATCGAATTCCCTGATCCAGTAAGATACCGTATCCAGCAGATAGCGGATCACTTCGGGATTTTTAAGGTTGAGGACCGGCAGAACATAATGACCCTGCCATGCCTCATAAGTGAAAGGATCACCCATAGGGCTTGCGCAGTCAAAACGGATCCCGCGGTACCAGTCTTTATATCCGGAATCCCATTTATGCTCCTGAATGTCCCGGAAAGCAAAAAACTCCCTGCCGGTGTGGTTAAAAACTCCGTCCACCACCACGCGTATGCCGGACTGGTGGCAGAGAGATACAAATTGACGAAAATCTCCGTTATCGCCCAGACGCCTGTCAACAGACCGATAATCCCTTGTGTCATAACCGTGAGTGGAGGATTCAAACAGCGGACCGATATAAACTGCGCTGCATCCCAGCTCTTTAATATAGGGAATCCAGCTGATTAACTCATTGAACCTGTGAACGGTTTCCAAAGAGGTGTTATCCTTTGGAGCCCCGCATAATCCCAGCGGATATATATGATAAAACACACTTTGCTGATACCATCTGCACATAAAAAAATCTCCCCTGATGTTGTTATGGTAAAGACAATGTTACTGCCTTTATCATAACAACATCGGGGGAGGGTGTCAATAAAAATATGACCAACGGTCAGGTGTTCAGCTGCTTTACCCTGCGCAGCAGAAACTGGTATTTTAGCTGGGCGGCCTTGATTTCATAGATATAACTGTCCACCAGCGCCGGATCGCAGGCCTCCGAAAAATTCACCTGTGAGGATTCCAGTATGGACTTTGTACGTTCGATTTCGGACAACAGCAGGCTCTTTTCGTCCAGGGATGGCTTTTTCTCTTTTTTCGAATGATTTTTAAGCAACATATAGAATCTCTCCCAAAATTATCTATCTGATATCATTATAGTCATGAAAATATGATTCTATACAATTATGGATGGAAATAGCAAAAAATTATTAATAAATATTTTGTATACGAAACGAATAAAGACAGAGCCAGATATGGTACTGTTTGTACAACAAAGACAAATGTACTAAGTAAGTACATTCCGTTGTGAATTGTGCGGTAAAACATCGGTTGAAATTATGAAAAGTCACCCGGCGCGCCGGATAGCTGCGGCTTGACAAAGCAGAAGTTTTATAAGATAATAATCAGCACCCGATGAGAACAAACAGTGATTGATTTCTTTATTCACCAAATGCAGTCGGGGCAGTCATAGCCTGATCAGGCAATTATCCCATATATTATAACAAAAATCCATTGGTAATATGAATGCATGCTGATGTGTGCGCAGGTCATCAGCTTTTGGCCGGCGGCATGAAAGAGGACGCACATGAAAAGTGTGCGCAGGTCATCAGTCTCGGCTGGTGACATAAGAAAGGAGGAGTGCAGGTATGCGCTTTATCGCTGTTCTCGATCAGGAACCGGAGTATTCGGTCCGGCTGGCCGACTACATCGGAAGAAAGCAAAACTCCGCGTTCACCGTATGCGCGTTCACGGATGCGGCACTGTTGGAGGAACGCGCGGATAAGCAGGAGATCGATCTGCTCTTGGTATCGGAAAACGTGCTGACTGACCGGATACGTGAACTGAAAAACATACGGCAGATCGTAATCCTGACAGAGGAACGCACTGGCGCTATAAAGGCGGAATTCCCTGCTGTCTATAAATACCAGTCCTCCGACGGGGTGGTGAAGGAGGCGCTGGCCTGCTATGCAGCACATAACCAGGAAGTACTTTTGGGTCTGCATGTGATGAAACATGCTGCCGGGCTGACAGGCGTATATTCGCCGGTCAAGCGCTGCCTGAAAACAACCTTTGCAGTTATCTGCGGATGGATGCAGGCCAGGGAAGGGCGGACACTTCTGATAAGCTTTGACACATTTTCTGATTTTAGCAGGCTGTTTCAGAGGACCTTTAGCTATGATCTTGCTGATATCCTATATTATTACCGCAATGACAGCTGCTGGTATGAACAGGCGGCACACATGCTGGAAAGCATAGACGGCCTGGATATCATTGCCCCATGCGCCTGTCCGGAGGATATATGGGAGTTAAAGGCGGAAGATATCGGCGAGTTTGTCCGGCAGATGGCGGTTTACGGAGATTATGAGTCGGTCGTGCTGGACATCGGAGAAGATTTCAGGGAGCCGGTAAGGCTGCTGGAACAGTGCGGCCGCATCTATATGCCGGATAGAGAGGATGAGGTATCGGCTGCAAAGATGCAGTCCTATCAGTCTTACCTGGCTGCCAGAAAGCTGACGGCTCTGGAGGAACGCACGGTTCACCTTAGATTTCCCAGACTGAAGAGATCAGAGGGTAGGGGCAGCTGGTTTGAACAGGTAATGTGGAGCAATGTCGGCGGATACATCAGGGATGTTTTACAGGGCGGCGGAGGAAGCGGCTGATGGAGGAACTTGTAGCCGGACTCAAGGAGGCGGTCATGCGTTCCGCCGATATTTCCCGGGAACTGCCGGATGACCTTCTCTATAAAAATATTGATAAAGCAATACTGGATGCGGGCAGGGAGAGGATGCTGACCTTAAGTGAGCGGACTGAACTGCGCCGGCGGCTGTATGCTGCCATACGGGGGTTGGATGTGATTCAGGATCTGGTGGACGACTGTGAGATAACGGAGATTATGATCAACGGGCCGGAGGATATCTTTATAGAGAAACACGGTCGGATCGCGCGCTGCCCCTGCCGCTTTACGTCTCCTGAGAAGCTGGAGGATGTGATACAGCATATTGTATCCGGCGTGAACCGGGTCGTCAACGAGGCTTCACCCATCGTAGATGCGCGGCTTACCGACGGATCCAGGGTGCATGTGGTGCTGCCGCCGATCGCTCTGAATGGACCTGTGGTGACGATCCGTAAATTCCCCAGTTCTCCCATTACAATGAAACAGCTGGTGGATTGGGGAGCGATCACATATGAAGCCGCTGAATTTTTAAAGCTGCTTGTAAGGTCTGGTTACAACATATTCATAAGCGGCGGCACCGGATCAGGCAAAACCACTTTTTTAAACGCGCTGTCCGGTTTTATACCGGAAGACGAACGGGTCATCACCATTGAAGACTCTGCGGAACTGCAGCTTTCCGGTATTCCGGATCTGGTGAGGCTGGAAGCAAGAAATGCCAGCCTGCAGGGATCGGGGCAGGTTTCGATCCGTGATCTTATCCGGGCCAGCCTGCGCATGAGGCCGAACCGGATCATCGTAGGAGAGGTCCGATCGGGAGAGGCGCTGGATATGCTTTCTGCGATGAATACGGGACATGACGGTTCCCTCTCCACCGGACATGGAAACAGCCCTGCCGATATGTTGAACCGTCTGGAAATGATGGCATTGATGGGCGCGGATCTGCCGCTGGAGGCGATCCGGGGGCAGATAGGCTCTGCCATAGATATTTTGATTCATCTGGGGAGACTTAGGGACCGGAGCAGGAGAGTCCTTTCCATAACGGAGGTAACTGGTTACGAAAACGGAAAAGTCAACATGCATCCGCTCTATGAGTTCAAGGAGTGCGGGGAAGAGGAAAACGGCAGGGTCAGAGGTGAACTCAAAGCGACGGGCAATAAGCTTGAAAACACCCAAAAAGCAGAGGCCGCGGGCCTGTGGAAGCAGGGGCAGGAAAGGCTTCCGGAGAACGGGCAGAATGCTGGCTGACCTGATAAGAGGGTATGTGATTTCCGCATGTTTTCTGTATGTATTTTATGGAAGTACGGTTCTGATCCTCGCGGCGGCTCTACTGCCGGCGGTATTTCTCGCGAAAGAAATGAAACGGCGGAGGAAAGAAAAAGACGGAGAGGAACTGCTCCTGCAGTTTAAAGACTGCATCATGGCGGTATCGGCCTCCCTGGAGACCGGTTATTCCATGGAAAATGCGATGCGGGAAGCGGAGAAGGAGATGAAAAGGCTTTACGGAGCGGAATCATCCATGGCTCTGGAACTGTCGCGCATGGTCAGGCAGCTGGAACTGAACAGACCTGTGGATGAGGTATGGCGGGAATTCGCTGACCGCAATCCAAGGGAGGATATCGTCGTCTTTGCACAGATTTTTTATATCGCGAGAAGGATGGGAGGAGACCTGACTGCGGTGATCCGCCGAACTTCAGATACGATAGGGGATAAGCTCGGCGTACGGGAAGAAATAGTTACGCTGACAGCGTCAGTAAAACTGCAAAACAGGATAATGAGCCTGATGCCGTTAGGAATCATCCTCTATATGAATGCAGGGGCGGGAGGTTTTCTGGATATCCTCTATACCACGGCCCTTGGGAGGGTGATCATGACAGTCTGCCTCGGCCTTTACCTGGCGGCACTGTATCTGGCGGATAAGATATCGGGAATCGAGGTGGGACTGTGATTTGGATAATCTCGTTGGCGCTGGCGGCCATGCTTCTGTTTATACTTCTTACCTGCCGGCACGACAGACAACTTTTCTGCATGCTGGACCGGCACGCACACCCGCTGCGCTGTTTATACCCCTGTGGCTGGTATCTGGCACAGCATCTGCCGGTAAAAACGGCTTTTAATAAGAAACGCTCACGGCTGCAGAGCCTGCTTTATAAGCAGGACGTGGAGTGGGAACTGAAGGTGTATGAGGGAAAACGCATGGCACTGTCCATTGCGGCGGCGGTATTATCCCTGGTTTTATCTCTGGCATATGCCTGCAATTTGGCCGCCGCGGCTTGGCCGGATCCGGCAGACGGGCTGGACAGGCCGGGGTACGGCGAGACGGACCGGGAATATCTGCTGGAAGTGGAAGGATTGGGACCAGAGCCTGCAAAGCTGACAGTTGAGATTCCGGCAATGCAGTATGCAGGTTCACAAATCGGTGAAATCATGCGTCAGGCAGGCGATGCGCTAAGAAATCTGATGCTGGGAGAAAATCCGTCTGCGGATGAGGTGCGTACGGATTTGATCCTTCCGGCCACGGTGAAAGGGACCGGCATACAGGTGGAATGGTCGGTGGAATATACGGACTGCCTGGATGCGCTGGGACATGTGAACAACGGCCAGTGTCCTGAGGAAGGGCAGCTTGTGTGGCTGGAGGCTGTATTAAAATATCAGGAATATGAGTATACGGAGAGGATTTATGTGAGGGTGATGCCGCCTGTCAGGTCAGAGGAGGAGAAAGCTGCGGCAAAGCTTAAGGCAACACTGGAACAGCAGGCGGAAAAAGCTGCGGATGAGCCGCTTGTCAGGCTCCCTGACAGTTTTGAGGGAAAACGGTTAAAATACAGCTTTCCTAAGGACCGTACAGGGTGGGAGACGCTGCTGGTACTTGGTATAGCCTGTGTGGTGCTGCCTGCCGTATCCAGCGACCAAAAATTAAAGCGGCAGCAGGATGAGAAGCAGAAGCAGCTGCTGGAGGATTATCCTTCTCTGGTGGCGAAGCTGACCGTACTGATCGGGGCCGGAATGACGGTGCGCAGGGCATGGGAACGTATATGGGCGGATTACACCGGCACGGAGGCGGCGTCAGACAGGGGAAAACGGCCGGCCTATGAGGAGATGGGGTATGCGCTTCACTGTATGGAGGGCGGCATGTATGAAAACAGTGCGTACCGGGCATTTGGACAGCGCTGTGGGCTGTACTGCTATATTAAGCTTGGAAACTTGCTGGAACAAAATCTGAAAAAGGGCAGCAGGGATTTGCTTCTGCTGCTTAGACAGGAATCCGAAGCGGCGTTCCGGGAGCAGAAGGATCATGCCAGGCGGCTGGGGCAGGAAGCGTCCACCAAACTGATGCTGCCCATGTTTATGATGTTTGGAATTGTAGTAGCAATTGTAATCGTGCCGGTGTTTTTATCTTTTCAGTTTTAGTATGCAGAAGAGGAGGATTTATATGGGCAGAATGAAGCGGTTATGGAAGGACAGAAGAGGAGCCGGTGTGGTAGAAGTCCTTCTGATATTGGTAGTCATCCTGGCGTTGGTAATGATCTTCAGAACGCAGCTGATAGCGTTAATCACCAGGATATTCGAAAGTGTTAACGCAAAGGCGGGGGCGCTGTACTGATGGATACAGGACGTAAAGAGGTCCCTGTGTTTCAGGGTCAAATCACGATATTTTTAAGCCTTATACTGGTATTGCTTGTATCCGTGCTCTGCGGTGTATTGGAGACCGCCCGCAGCCATGTTCTGAAGTTACAGATGGAGATCGCGATGGATTCGGCAATGGAATCTGTTACGGCGGAATACAGCACGGAACTGTTTCGGCGGTTCGGGCTTCTGTACTGCTATGATGACGGCAATCTGCCCGGCCGGATACAAAATTATCTGGATCGGTATGGGGAATGCGGCAGCTGGACCCCTTTTACGGTGGACAGCGTACAGGTTACATCCAGAAGATGCGCTGCCGATGACGGCGGCGCGGTCTTTATACAGTCTGCGGCGGATTACATGCGCTATGGGATTGTGGAGGAACTTTTGGAAGAAACAGATTTTTATAAGCGCATTGCCGAACAGAGCCAGTGGGTTTCACAATTCATGAACCGAATCGGCAGCTGGTCGGAGGAACTGTTTGGACTTGAGACACTGACGGCAAAACTTAGTGACGGACTTTCCGCCCTTAAAAGAGAAACAGAGGGGCTGCACAGCCTTGTGAACGGCTGGTCCGATGGGATGGACGCGAAAGGTATCCAAAATCAGGCAGCCGCCATATTAAAGCTGCTTCAGGATGGGATAGGACGGACACAGCAGTACCAGAGTCTTTCGGAATCACTGAAGCGCGGTTTTTCCTCCATTACGGATGAGTTTGCAGTGCAGAGGGAACAGCTGGAGGAAGACTTCCGACAGATGGTGGATCAGCAGATCACTTCTGTAAATTCCTATATAGAGGAATCGGGAGAACGGTATCTTCAGGTGATGCAGGTGGACAGTGCGCTGAAGGAAAAGCTGGACATACTGGAGCAGCTGGCCGGATGGGCTCCGCCTGCACAAGTGGAGACTTCACAGGAACAGCCGCAGGAGCAGCCGCAGAAACAGTCGCTTGAGCAGCTGACAGGACTCCTGGGAAATTTGGATTTTACACAGATGTTCCCTGTTTCAGAGAACATATCGGGAGAATCGGGGGGAGCCCGTTTTCTTCGCACAGTAAAGGAGTTGAAAACAAAGGGGATCCTTGCGCTGGTGCTGGATGGAGATGAAAAACTCTCTGAAAGAAACATGACAGATGACATCCCGTCAAAACGCCTGACCGCGGCCATGGGACCAAAGAGCCTAAAACAGATAACAATCCTTGATGCAGCCTTGTTTAACGAATATCTGGCAGCTCAGTTTGACTGCTTTACCGATGAGAAAGACGATAATGTGTATGATCTGGAGTATATGATCGGCGGTTCGGATTCCGACAGGGAGAACCTGGCGGAGGCGGCCGGACAACTGCTGCTTATGAGGGAGGGGCTCAATCTCATCTATCTGTATACGGATCGGGCAAAGCGGCAGCAGGCGGAGGCTCTGGCTGTAGGGCTTGTGGGGTTTACGGGAATAGGGCCGCTGATCGCTGTGGTGACATTTCTGATACTGTCCGCCTGGGCCTTTGCCGAGTCGGTCTATGATGTACGGCTGCTTCTGGCCGGTGAGAAAGTCGGGTTAATAAAAACCGCAAAGGACTGGCATATGACAGTTGAGCAGATTTTCCGGCTGCGGGAAATGAAAATAGAGGAAGGCACGGGCGGCCTTACATATAAATGGTATCTTAGGATACTGCTTCTTTTGAAGAATCGGGAGCAAAAAGCTTTTCGAGCCATGGATGCGGTGGAGTATCATATGAGAAAAAGTATCCCCGGGTTTTGCATAGAACAATGCTGTGCCGGGTTTACTGCACAAATAGCCCTGTCAGGAAGACGGATATTCAAAAGCCCGTTTCTGGAGACGGACAGGTTCTGGATAACAAATGACCTGACAGCCGCATATTGAAGGGAGGAGTGTCTGCAGATGCCCTTTTCAGCAATTGCCTCATTAAAAAAACAAGCAAAGACCTCTCCAGGTACAAAGGCGCATAGTGAAAGCTGCAAATGGATACGCTGTGGTAATTGCGTGAAAAGGGTGTCTGCAGACATTCCTCCCCGGCGGCCGGCTGTGCGGGGCAGCCTTACCGTAGAAGCGGCTGTCACGCTCCCCGTCTTTCTTATAATGATGTGTTGTCTTCTGTACCCGCTGCTGATGCTGTGCGATTATATGTATATCCAGCAGGCGCTGGAGAACACATCCCGAAAATTGGCCAGATACGCGTACGCGGAACAAATGCTCGGACAGGCGGCAGCCACGGATTCAAGGTTTATGGAATGGGTGGGAGAGAGCGCAGTCTATGTATTATCGCTTGCGGGTGCGAAGAATGCGGTGCTGAAAGAGGCGGGGCGGGAACGGCTCGATCATTCCTGTATCGTAAACGGAGCTTCGGGTCTCTCCTTTTACAGCAGCCGCCTGCCGGATGAAGACAACAATATTGATCTGGTGGTGACTTATGAAGCGGCTTTTCCCACACCCTCACTTCCGCTGGTCAGAGTGCCGATGATGCAGAGAAGTTACCGTCACGCCTGGGTGGGGGATGAGAGGCCCGGAGAAGAATCCGCTGCAAAAGAGATGGTATATATAACAGAAACTGGGACGGTATACCATACCTTTGCGGACTGTACGCATTTAAATCTGTCTGTCCGGCAGGCTGCGTATGCGGGGATTGAGCGGGAAAGAAATCAGTATGGCGCCCGCTACCACCCATGTGAACTCTGCGTCAAAGCAGGGAAGATTCCTGATACCGTTTATATAACGGGTGAAGGTACCCGTTTTCACATAAGTCTTGCCTGCAGCGGTATTAAAAGAGGCGTGACAGCCATACCGCTGTCAGAGGTTGGAGAGCGCCCGCTGTGCAGCCGCTGCAGCAAGCGGGGAGGAAAACAGAAATGATAGTGAACTTATTGCTGACAGCAGTGTTAGCCACCTGCGCCCTGTGCGATATAAAACGCCGGCAGCTGCCGCTTACGGTACTTTTAGCCGGTCTGCTGACAGGGGCAGGGGTCATGATTATGCAGACCGGTCTGCAGCCTGCGCTTTTGGCCAGACTGTTTCTAGGGGCTTTGCCGGGCGCAGTGCTGCTGTCTGTCTCTCTAGGCACCGGAGGGGCAGTCGGACTGGGAGACGCGGCATTGTTTATGGTGAGCGGCGTATATCTGGGTTTTTGGGAAAACCTTTTTTTGCTGCTGATGTCCCTGCTGCTTGCCGGACTGTGGGGAACCGGTATGCTGGTCACAAAGATGGGAGGCAGAAAGACAACGCTGCCGCTGGCTCCATTCGTGCTGGTCTCGTTTGCAGCATTGGAAGTGCTGAAAGTAGTGTGCAGGTGAAGGGAGGAGAACAGGATGAGATCCATAAAAAAAGCCCCCCGCATGACAGGAGGGAGACAGGGGAGGACATACCATACGGCTGTCTGGCTGCCCGGCAGTTATACGATAGAAGCATCTATCCTGGTACCTATGACAGTGATGCTGGTTATGGCGGTATTGTGGCTGGCCCTGAATCTCTATAATAATGTAACGATCCAGTACGATACCTGCCGGGAACTGCTGCTTAACGTGCAGAAAACAGAAGATCCGGTACGATTTATTAGGCTCTGCAGGATCTTTGAGCTGCGCTGAGCTATATGCGTGATGTGCCGAAGCCATGACCTGCAGGAGAGGAGATGTGAACAGCACGATGCCGTATCGGTATGAGCATAACCGCAACACCCATTATCTGGTGGTGGATGTGGAAGATGAAGAAACGGTATTTGGATTCGAGATGAAGATGCTTCAGGAACTGGACTGTAAAGGAGTACTGCGCGCAGTGGTCCGGCACCGGGACGAAGGTGCTGAGCTTCTCTATGAAATCTCATGCAAGAATACGCTGGATACCGTTCTGAAGGATAAGAAAACAGGAATAGATGAAGTTAAGAATCTGTTTATACAGCTTAACGGTGCGGCTGCAGATCTGGAGAACTATTTACTCAAAGCAGACCATCTGTTGTTGAATCCGATGTACATTTACTGCGATGATGATGGCCGGATTTACTTCTGTTATCTTCCGGCCAAAGGCAATTCGCTGCAGAATTCATTGAAAGAACTGGTGGAATTTCTGCTTAAACGCATTGATCACAAGGATGCGGAAGCTGTAAAGACGGTTTATGGAATGCATCAGATATGCCAGAATGAATACTTCGGGCTGGGAGATCTGATGGACCTGTTTTGCAGTTTCGAAGAGGATACTTTACCCGAAGAGGAAACTGCTCCTATGATCTACCCGGAGGCAGGGGCGGACCAGAGGGGTGCCGGCTCGGTATGGGAATCTATCCGATATCAGGTGGCAAAGGTATTTAGGGGGGCGACCGACGCAGAGCTTGCGCCGCACAGCGGCAAAAGGATGGTGCAGGCGCGCCTTCTTAGCAAAGATCCCAAGCAATATCCGGATATATATATGGAAGAGTTTCCTTTCAGGATAGGCAAAGCACAGGATGCGGGAGGAGAAAACCCAGACTTCTTTCAAAGATTTCCGACGGTAAGCAGGCATCATGCGGAAATCAGCTATGAGTATGGGGAATTCTGCCTGCATGAGCTGGGATCCACTAACGGGACAAAAGTAAATGGCAAGAGGCTTGCCAATGGGGATACGGTCAGACTGCGGGACGGAGACTGTATTGTTGTGGCTGAGTTGGAATTCATCTTTGAAGAAATATAGCATACCGCAGCCCAGACTGTTAAGAAATTGCCGGATGAAAGATTGACAGCCGGTCAATTATTGCGTATATTTAACAGAATAAATAAGAAATAGTAGGAGGTTTATGCCATGAGGGACAGCGGATGTATTTTTTGCAAGATTGCGGACGGGCAAATACCGTCTTCAACGGTTTATGAGGACGAAATGTTTCGTGTTATTTTGGATCTGGGGCCGGCATCCAAAGGACATGCACTGATATTGCCGAAGGAGCATTATGCAGATATACTGGAACTGGATGAAGCTGTTGCGGCGCGCGCGCTGCCTTTGGCTGCCAGGGTGGGAAAGGCCATGATAAAGGCGCTGGGATGTGCCGGCTTTAACGTGGTACAGAATAACGGTGAGGCCGCGGGACAGACGGTGAGGCATTTTCATATTCACATCATTCCCAGATATGAAGGCGGTCCGTCGATTGTGTCATGGGAGCCCCAGGAAGCGGCTCCGGAAGAACTAAAGGAGACGGCAGGCAGGATCAAGGAAGCGATCGCCAGCCTTTAAGCGGAAAGAAGGCGCCTCCTGCCTTAAGACTGACAGGAGGCGCCATCGAAACAAAGGCGGGATTATGAACCGCTTACCAGACCGGTCAGAAGATCGACAATCATGTCAACAGCACTGCTCTGGCGGCTTTTTTCCATCGCTTCTATATAAGATGCTCTGTTACTGTACAGCTCCTTAATCTGTTCAAGAAGACGTTCGTCTGTAAGCTCCTCTTCCTCCATCAGCTTGGCAAAGCCCTGTTTGGCAAACGACTTCGCGTTAAGAATCTGATCCCCCCTGCTTGCCTGAGCGGACAGCGGGATCAGCAGAGCCGGTTTTTTCAAAGCGAGAAGTTCACAGATCGCATTGGCACCCGCCCGAGATATAACTATATCCGCCATTGCAAACAGATCCTTCAGAGGTTCACCTACATATTCATACTGAACATACCCGGCGGTATTCTTAAGGCTTTCATCCAGATTTCCCCTGCCGCATAAGTGGACGATCTGAAAGTCCTTTAACAGGCGCGGGAGGATTTGCCGGACGGCCGTATTAACCTTAACGGAGCCCAGGCTGCCGCCGATGATGAGCAATACTGGTTTGTCTGGAGAGAGACCGCTTAGTCGCAGCCCTGCCAGCCTGTTTCCGGACAGAAGTTCCGCTCGGATCGGACAACCGGTGAGCACTGCCTTGTCCTTCGGCAGATACTGCAGCGTTTCCGGGAAATTACAGCAGATTTTGGACGCGGCCTTCATACAAAGCTTATTGGCCAGGCCGGGTGTCATATCGGATTCGTGGATGATAACCGGTATTTTATGCTTTTTTGCGGCGAGCACCACAGGCACAGCCACAAATCCTCCCTTCGAAAATACCGCATCCGGTCTTTGCTTTTTTATCAGGGCGGATGCTTCGGAGAAACCCTTTATGACCCTGAAGGGATCTGTAAAATTCTTTATATCAAAGTATCTGCGCAATTTCCCGGAGGAGATCCCCTGATAAGGGATTCCGGCCTTTTCCACAAGTTCTTTCTCAATCCCTTGATAGGATCCTACATAAGATATACTAAAACCAGCTTCTTTCAATTTGGGGACCAGTGCCAGATTCGGCGTAACATGGCCGGCTGTACCGCCTCCGGTTAACAGAACTTTTTTCATAAGAGCCTCCGAATTATTTCGCCTGTTTAAATTTTTTCAGCGCACATGCGAGCTGATCGGGGCATGATGTTCCCTTCATGCCGCAGCGGATGCCTTCCATACGGGAAATGGCGTCATCGATATCCATTCCCTCCACGAGTTTGGCGATACCCTGTGTGTTGCCTGAACAGCCTCCGATAAAATGCACATTCACTACTTTATTGTCCTTTACGTCAAAGGTAATCTGACTGGAACATACTCCGCTTGTCTTATAGTTCATCTTTTCCTCCATTCCTACGCTTTATTCCGCGCATTGCTATTCTGTCTCCTTACCCCGGTCATCTTGCCGTATCCTTTCTTTTATATCACAAATTTGCTTTTTGCGCAATTGTTGTATATAATAAGGTATGTATTGCCGGACTGTAACAGTTACTGTTTACGGCAGCCGTGAACGGTAACCTGTAACCTAAGGTTTTGGCTGAAAGCTCTACATAATTAATGTATGCGATATCAGGAGGAAATGTTATGCTGGGAATAATAGGGGCTATGGATCAGGAAGTTGCGGGAATTAAGGCGCACATGACAGGAGTGACTGTCACTTCCAGAGCCGGTATGGATTTTTATCAGGGACAGCTGTGCGGGAAACCGACGGTGGTTGTGAAAAGCGGCATAGGTAAGGTGAACGCTGCTGTCTGTACGCAGATACTGGCAGACGTGTTTCGGGTGAACGCGATTATTAATACCGGAATTGCAGGTTCCCTGCAGGCAAAGATCGATATTGGAGATATTGTTCTCTCTAAAGATGCCCTGCAGCATGATATGGATGCGACAGGCTTTGGTTACGAACCGGGCATCATACCGCAGATGGATGTCTCAGTTTTTCCGGCAGATGAAAAGCTGATAAGGACGGCTAAGGAAGCCTGTGAAACAGTCAATCCCGATATACACGTATTTGTAGGCAGGGTGGTCAGCGGTGATCAGTTCATCTCGGATAAGGCGAAGAAGGAGTTGCTGGCAGAACATTTCGGCGGCTACTGTACCGAGATGGAGGGCGCAGCCATAGCACAGGCCGCCTATTTAAACCACATACCATATCTGGTGGTCAGAGCGATATCGGACAAAGCGGACGACAGTGCCAATATGGATTATGAGACATTTGAAGCCAAGGCGATTGAGCACAGCATCCGCCTGATGATCGGAATCGCAGAGCGGGCGTTTTTTTCCTGACAGTGTCTATCCTGCGAAGCAACGGAACAAGCGGATCCGCCTGGATAAAATCCGGGCGGACAAAATACGGGCGGACAAAATACGACAAACGTGTCGAACGATTTTACTCTCTTCTCTCTTTCCAAATCCGGACATTGAGTATATAATGTCTGTAAAAATCTGGAAACAACAGGAGGGAGTATTTTTATGTTAGAATTTTTGGAAAATGGATGGGCACTTTATGGTTTGGCAGCAGTGAGTATATTGGGAATCCTGGCGGCGCTGATCGGAGCGCATGGCTATCGGAAACTGTTTCGGCAATGCAGATCAATGCCGGATACGAGAAATAAATTTCTGCTGCAGTTAAAAGTAAAATTTGAAAATACATACAGAGTAAGCGGAGGTATACAAAATATCAGGGCCTTTTTGGAACGGCAGGTGTATCAAAGCCGAACGTTTGGAATAAGTTTGTACCGATGGGAGCGGGCATGCGGACAAGCTGCGATGCTGTGCTTCCTGGCAGGCTCGGTTCTTGCGGCCGCGGGGTTTTTCTCTGGAATCAGTCCCGAAATGACCGCCTTATATGTTGCAGCAGGATTACTGTCAAGCTTCGCGCCGGCATGGTTTTATTTATTAACCGGTGTAAGGGGGAAAAAGCGGCAGTTTCTTGTTTCTATAGAGGATTATTTTGAAAACACGGTGGTAGCCCGGCTGCAGACGGGCAATCAGGAAAATGCCGTGTTGGAGACAGAGGAAGAGAAGGAGAAAACAGATCCGGCGGCTGAAGAGCGCAAGAAGGAGATTGAATATCTTAAGCAGAGTCTGGACAGGATTGCTGCTGGCAGGGAGCGGGAAGAGAGCCGGAGAGCCGAACTGAAATTCACGCCGGAGGAGGAAAAACTGATTGGGGATATCATAAAAGAATATCTGTCGTAAAGCGGCAGGATATTGCCGCGGTTTTGCATCTGTATGATTGACGGCCGGCTGACCGCATGTCCGATATATATGCGGATTTGCATCGTAAATAAGCTTGATTATGGAGGCCGGATTCGCTATAATAAAACCAGAATCTATGTATTGGCAGGCACTTTTGCCGGAGTATGGCGTGCCATAAAATCATGAGAAAAGGAGATAAATCATGGGACAAGTTGTCAGATTTGATTATTCCAAAACAAAACCGTTCATTTCAGAGGCGGAAATTGGCTATATGGAGAAGCTGGTAGCAGATGCAAAGGAAACGCTGGTATCGAAGCAGGGCGCGGGAAATGATTTTCTGGGCTGGATCGATCTTCCTGTGAACTATGACAAAGTAGAGTTTGACAGGATTAAAAAAGCGGCGGACAGAATTAAAGAGGATTCAGATGTGCTGCTGGTAATTGGTATCGGCGGTTCCTATCTTGGCGCCAGGGCCGCGATTGAGTTTTTAAACCACAGCTTTTACAACTGTGTATCCAAAGAAGTCCGCAAAACACCTGAGATTTATTTTGTAGGCAATAGCATCAGCAGTACCTATATCACTCATTTGAAAGATGTTTTAAAAGATAAAGATTTTTCTGTAAATGTAATTTCCAAATCCGGCACCACCACAGAGCCGGCGATCGCGTTCCGTGTTTTTAAGAAGATGCTGATCGAAAAGTATGGAAAGGAAGAGGCCGCAAAGAGGATCTATGCAACTACCGACAAGGCGCGCGGAGCCTTGAAGAAGCTTGCAACGGAAGAGGGTTATGAGACATTCGTAGTGCCGGATGACGTAGGAGGACGCTTCTCCGTACTGACGGCCGTAGGTCTGCTGCCCATCGCAGTCAGCGGTGCAGACATCGATGCGCTGATGGAAGGTGCGGCAGCCGCCAGAAAGACAGCCCTGGAGGCCCCTTTTGCGGATAATGATGCGCTGAAGTATGCAGCCATCCGCAATATTCTTCTTAGAAAAGGAAAATCTGTGGAAATCGTAGCGAACTATGAACCCAGTCTGCACTATGTGTCGGAATGGTGGAAGCAGTTATACGGCGAGAGCGAGGGAAAAGACAAAAAAGGTATTCTCCCGGCGGCCGTAGACCTCACTACGGATCTGCATTCCATGGGACAGTTTATCCAGGACGGCTCCAGAATCATGTTTGAAACCGTTCTGAATGTGGAGAAGTCCTCTTGCGAATTAATTCTCGAAGAGGAAGAGGTGGATCTGGACGGATTAAATTATCTGGCCGGCAAATCTGTTGATTTTGTTAATAAGAGCGCAATGAACGGGACGATCCTGGCACATACGGACGGCCAGGTTCCGAACCTGATGGTACATATACCGGAGCAGAATGCGTTCTGCCTGGGACAGCTGTTTTATTTCTTTGAGTTTGCCTGCGGCGTCAGCGGCTACCTGCTGGGAGTAAATCCCTTTGACCAGCCAGGTGTGGAAAGCTACAAGAAGAACATGTTCGCCCTGCTTGGCAAACCCGGATATGAGAAGGAACGGGAAGAGCTGTTAAAGAGATTATAAAACTGAATATCGGGCTGACCGCGGGACAGAGGTTCCTGTGAGATCAGCTCCTGCAAGAACAAAGGTGTGCTTTGCACGCATTTAGGTGAATCCTGCCGCCAAGTGCAGCGCGGGGGACCATTATTGAATAAAAAAACGCCCTCTCATACCAGTCCTGTGAGAGGGCGTTTACCGTACATGGGAAGTGCCTGGAAAATGCTTACCCGCCATTTAATCTAATCTTCTTCGATCACATGAATTTCCAGAAAGTCAAAATCAATGGATTCAATAAAGCTGTCCTGATAAAAACGTGTCTTAGACTGGCGTTTGAATTCATCGATGTTCTTATCCAGCCAAATCGGATTTCCCAAATCGAATTCATGGCAGATCTGCTCCAGTCCGGCGAACACTTTACGCGTCCGGTTAAGCTTTGTGTTGCCGTCACATATAACGGTATCCTTTATCAGATGATTATCTTTAAAAATTTTTCCCCATAAACGAAACATATTGTCAAGTATCCTTTCAAATGCAAATTCCTTTTGTACATGCCGATTATATCATTGCGGCCCGGGACAGGCAAGCGTAATCGGTTTCCATTTTATGATCCCCATTTTATGATCCATTTTGTTTACACTTTGTGCTATAATAATACTGTTTGCATAGCTGTCGCCAGACAGTGAACCGTTATATGATACGATCCATATATGAAAAGGGGAAAACAAATGAAATTTTGCGGACTGCAGAAAACCACGCTGCTGGATTATCCCGGGCACGTGGCGGCCACTGTATTCACCGGCGGATGCAATTTTCGATGTCCATTTTGCCATAACAGCGATTTGATCCAGCCCAAAGTGTTTATGCTGGAGGATGAGATACTGACATTTTTGAGAAAACGTTCCGGGATTCTGGAAGGCGTATGCATCACCGGGGGAGAACCTACTCTGCAGTCCGGATTGAAGGAATTCATTATGGCTGTAAAGGATATGGGGCTGGAAGTAAAACTGGATACAAACGGTTACCGTCCGGATGTGCTCGCCGAGCTCTGCAGCAAAAGGCTGGTGGACTATGTGGCTATGGACATAAAATCTTCCAGAGAAAACTATGCGAGGGCCTGCGGACTCGCTCATATGGATTTAGACAAGATCGAAGAGAGTGTGGAGCTGCTTAAAACCGGTGATACCGCTTATGAATTCCGAACCACCGTGGTTAAGGGGCTGCATGAAAAAGAAGACTTTCCGGCGATCGGGAAATGGCTGGAAGGCTGCAGCGCTTACTACCTGCAGGCATTTAAAGACTCAGAGCAGGTGCCAAACCACTATTTTGAAACGCCGTCCAAGCTGGAGATGCAGCTGTACGCCAAATACGTAAAGCCATATGTGCCCCACGTAAAATTAAGGGGAATAGATTAGCTCTATTCCCTGGTGCTGCGGGCGACCTCCAATGCTTCCGCCATATTGGCGGCCTGACCGTTTTCAAATATGCGGGTCAGGCGGTCCAGACCGTCAAAGGTCATAAATTCTTTGCCGATATAGGATTCATAGTCATCCGCTATCGTGATGGTGAGGGTTTTGATCATACTGTCAGTATCCTGGCCCTCCGCCGCTGCTTCGTTCAGCCTCTGCTTCAGGCTGGTCAGCCTTGCTTCGTTGTTGCCGCGTATCTCATCGGCGATCCTTAGCCGGGTGTCATTTTCAAATGTATACAGCGCTTCTTTCTTGCGGCTGGCTATATCGTCCAGCTCCTGCTGAATCTGTGCGATACCGCGGTCATATTTATCCAGATTGTAAAAGTCCTCGTTTCGGTCTGACTGGATAGAACTTGTTATGGATTTGATTTTCTTATTGTTCAGGCGGATCAGCGTGCGGTTTTTGCGCCCTTCTTTCAGGATGGAGAGATAGCGCATCTTGGTTTTGTTGGAGATCATCAGGTAACCGCCGCCAAAGAGCACAATTGTGGCAAAGTATATGACAATCAGGTACCAGGGCTGGCGCTGGGGAATCACATAGTAAACGCCGCAGGGAATGCCCAGAAAACAGATCAGGGCTGCAATGAACAGCGTCAGGAATTCCCGTACGGTTTTAGTGAAAAACAGGGCATAGTAAAGATAGGTATTGCAGAAAGACGGCACTTTGTTCTTGCGGAACAGAGTCTTGGTCTCAACCATGAGCCTGCGGTTTTCTTCACGCAGATCGGCTGTCTCATCTTCTATGCGTCCGCGGATTCCTCTCGCTTTCGCTTTTTCCCGTTTGGCGTTAAGCTTGCGCAGCTTTTCCTGGTCGCCGCGTATTTCTTTATCATAAGTGCTGCTGATCTGCTCCTTGCGCTCACGGACGGTCAGCTCGATGTTGTCATCCACAGCCTTTTTTTCGGCCAGCAGAGTCTTCTCCAGCCGTTTTTCCGTGATCTCCAGTTCGTGACGCCGGTTTTTTAACTCTTCAAGCTCTGTTAAGGCTGCTTTCGCTTCCTGAAGAAAGGCCACAGTATCGTTTGTAATCGGGGCCATTGGTATCCTCCTTTAGTTCCTCTATAATAGTGATGCCCTTGGGCAATCACAGAGTTTGACACAGCTTCAATAATTTTATGATCAGGCAGATTGCATCTGCGCAGTTAACTATAGATTACAACAAAATCTACCCAGGCACAAGATGTTTTTCGCATAGCTGTGCTGCTGGGAGATCGGTGAAAGGGGTATATGCATGACAGATCAGGAAAAATATATGCGGGAGGCGCTGAAACAGGCCAAAAAGGCCGCCGCTCTGGGAGAGGTTCCGATCGGATGTGTGATCGTATATCAGGGAAGGATTATCGGGAGAGGATATAACAGGAGGAATACCGATAAAAGCACATTTTCCCATGCTGAGATTGCGGCTATGAAAAAGGCGGGCAAAGTGATCGGAGACTGGAGGCTGGAGGGCTGTGTCATGTACGTGACCCTGGAACCCTGCCAGATGTGCTCAGGAGCCATCGTCCAGGCCAGGATACCGGAGGTGGTGATCGGCTGTATGAATCCCAAAGCCGGATGCGCGGGCTCCATACTCAATCTGCTGGAAATGCCAGAATTCAACCATCGGGTCAAGGTGACCAGAGGCGTGTTGGAACAGGAGTGCTCCGAAATGCTCAAGA
>OGGQ01000870.1_pt1 | contig 42284 bp, 40 predicted proteins | sample 1571191 | NCBI WGS metagenome assembly OGGQ01 (sample SAMEA2582061, study PRJEB24529) | metagenome | biome: Human gut stool | place: China | collected 2011
GACTGTAAATCTGTTGTCAGTGACTTCGGTGGTCCGAATCCACCCTCGCCCACCAGACTGAGTCTGGACGCAATTCGCGTTCAGACTCTTTTCCTTTATCCGGCCTTTCCGCTCGCGGCGAAGGTGGCATCGAAAACATTCACTTCATTTAGGCTGAGCCTGGACGCAATTCGTGTTCGGGCTCTTTTCTTTTGTCCGGTTGTGCGGCTCGCTGCAGGAGCAGCTGTCTAAAAATTTTCCTTTCCTCCAAAACAATCCGCTTAAAAGCATCAGAGATTGCTCCACCTCCTTGCGCCGGAGAGCTGCACCCGATCATAAAAAGAACCCCCGAGCCAATTTGGCTCGGGGGCATTTTGGTTTTGGATTAGTCGAGCTCCAGCGCTCCGGTATACAGCTGATAGTAGGTACCTTTGAGCTTGAGCAGGTCCTCGTGGGTGCCGCGCTCGATGATGCGTCCGTGATCCAGTACCATGATGGCGTTGGAGTTGCGCACGGTGGAAAGGCGGTGCGCGATGACAAAGACGGTGCGTCCGGTCATCAGCGCATCCATGCCGCGCTGGACAATCGCCTCGGTGCGGGTGTCGATCGAGCTGGTTGCCTCGTCCATGATCATAACCGGCGGGTCTGCTACCGCGGCGCGCGCGATGGCAAGCAGCTGGCGCTGGCCCTGGCTGAGGTTGGAACCGTTGCCGAACAGCATGGTGTTGTAGCCCTCCGGCAGGCGGCGGATGAAGTCATCTGCACCGGCCAGTTTGGCGGCGGCGATGCACTCCTCATCGCAGGCATCCAGGTTGCCGTAGCGGATATTCTCCATAACGGTGCCGGTAAAGAGGTTGGTGTCCTGCAGCACGATACCCAAGCTGCGGCGCAGGTCCGCCTTCTTGATCTTGTTGATATTGATGCCGTCATAGCGGATCTTGCCGTCGTTGATATCGTAGAAGCGGTTGATCAGGTTGGTGATGGTCGTCTTGCCGGCGCCGGTGGAGCCGACAAAGGCCAGCTTCTGGCCCGGTTTCGCATACAGGGAAACGTTGTGCAGGACGGTCTTTTCCGGGGTGTAGCCGAAGTTGACGTCATAGAAGCGCACGTCGCCCTGGAGCTTGGTGTAGGTCAGGGTGCCGTCGTGGTGCGGATGTTTCCAGGCCCAGACGTTGGTGCGCTCCTCGCACTCGGTCAGGGTGCCGTCCGCATTTTCTTTGGCGTTGACCAGGGTGACGTAGCCGTCGTCGGTCTCCGGCTCCTCGTCCAGCAGAGCAAAGATGCGGTGCGCACCGGCAGAGCCCATGATGACCATGTTGACCTGGTTGGACACCTGGCCGACTGCACCGGCAAACTGACGGGTCATGTTCAGGAAAGGAACGACGATGCTGATGCTGAAGGCCATGCCGGAAACGCTGATGTTGGGCACATCGGTCAGCAGCAGCGCGCCGCCGACCAGTGCGACAACGACATACATGACGTTGCCGATGTTGCTCAGCAGCGGCATCAGGATGTTGGCAAAGCGGTTGCCGTTGCGGGCGTTGAAGAAGATCTCGTCGTTTACTTTGTCAAAATCTGCTCTGGTTTCGTCCTCGTGGCAGAAGACCTTGATGACCTTCTGTCCGGTCATCATCTCCTCCATGAAGGCTTCGGCTTTGGCCAGCGTGACCTGCTGGCGCAGGAAGTATTTGGAGGAGTGGCTGGTGACATAGCGGGCGGCAAAGGTCATGCAGACGATGCCGGCAACAACGATCAGCCCCAGGATCATGCTGTAGTACATCATGATGCAGAAGACGGTCAGCAGGGTGACGCCGGAGATCAGCATCTGCGGCAGGCTCTGGCTGATCATCTGGCGCAGGGTGTCGACGTCGTTGGTGTAATAGCTCATGATGTCGCCGTGACCGTTGGTATCAAAGTAACGGATCGGCAGATCCTCCATGTGGTCAAACATCTTTTCACGCAGCTTCTTTAAGGAACCCTGGGTGATGATGGCCATCAGCTGGGTGTAGCAGAAACCGGCGATGAGGCTGATGATGTACATGGTGACCAGGATGCCGACAAAGGTTAGGATCTGGCCGGAAACGGAGCTCCAGTCGCCCGATTTGTAGCTGCTGTCCACCAGGGCGATGATGTTCTGCATGAACACCGACGGCACAGAGCTGACGATGGCGTTGATGAGGATGCACACCAGCGTGACCGGCAGCAGCACGGGATAAAACTCAAACAGCGTTTTTAACAGGCGCCACAGCACACCTTTTGGCGCGCGCTGTCCGCGCGGCGTGGTGGAAGGGGCGGTATTGGTTTTATTCTTCGCCATTTTGATCACCTGCCTTGTTCTGGGTAGTATAGATTTCGCGGTAGATTTCATTTCTGTTCAGGAGTTCGTCGTGGGTGCCGATGTCGCTGATGCGGCCGCCCTCCATGACGATGATGCGGTCAGCGTCCTGCACCGAGGCAACACGCTGCGCGATGATGATTTTGGTGGTTTCCGGGATGAACTCGCGGAAGCCCTGACGGATCAGCGCGTCGGTGCGGGTGTCGACGGCGCTGGTCGAGTCGTCCAGAATCAGCACCTTCGGCTTTTTCATCAGCGCGCGGGCGATACACAGTCTCTGCTTCTGGCCGCCGGAGACGTTGGAGCCGCCCTGCTCGATCCAGGTGTCGTACTTGTCCGGGAACTGCTGGATAAATTCGTCGGCCTGGGCCAGCTTGCAGGCTTCCAGCATGTCCTCATCGGTGGCGTCAGGATTGCCCCAGCGCAGGTTGTCCTTGATGGTGCCGCTGAAGAGGACGTTTTTCTGAAGCACAACGGCGACGTTGTTGCGCAGTACTTCCAGGTCATATTTGCGGACGTCGATGCCGCCGACCTTGACGCAGCCCTCGGTGACGTCGTACAGACGCGGGATCAGCTGAACCAGGGTGGACTTGGAAGAACCGGTGCCGCCCAGGATGCCGATAACCTCGCCCGATTTGATGTGCAGGTCGACGTTGGACAGAGCGTTGCGCTCGGCTTTTTTGGAATATTTGAAGTTGACATTGTCAAAGTCGATCGAGCCGTCCTTGACCTCGGTGATGGCGTTTTCCGGACTGGTCAGGTTGCTCTGCTCGGACAGCACCTCGACGATACGCTCGGCAGATTCCATCGACATGGCGATCATGACGAAAACCATCGACAAGGTCATCAGGCTCATCAGAATCTGGAAGCTGTAGGTCAGGATGGCGGACATCTGGCCAACAGCAACCTCGGTGCCCTGGCTGCTGATGACCAGGTACGAACCAAAGGAGAGCACGAACGCCATGCCGGCGTAGACGCAGATCTGCATCATCGGGCTGTTCAGCGCCATGATGCGCTCGGCCTTGGTGAAGTCGCGGCAGACATCCTCGGCAGCAGCCGCGAATTTCTTCTTCTCATAATCTTCGCGGACATAGCTCTTGACAACGCGCATGGCCTGGACGTTTTCCTGAACCGAGTCGTTGAGCGCGTCGTACTTGCGGAATACCCGGCGGAAGATCGGCATGGCCGCGCGGATAACCAGCGCTAGGCCGATGCCCAGCAGCGGAATGGTGACCAGAAAGATCATGGCCAGACGGCCGCCCATCACAAAGCCCATCACAAACGAGAAGATCAGCATCAGCGGGCCGCGGATGGCGACGCGGATGATCATCATGAAGGACATCTGCACGTTGATGACGTCGGTGGTCATACGGGTGACCAGGCTGGATACCGAGAATTTGTCGATGTTCTCAAAAGAATAGTCCTGAATGTGGTAGAACATATCCTGGCGCAGGTTGCGCGCAAAACCGGTGGACGCGGTGGCACAGGTGTTGCCGGCCGCGACGCCGAAAATCAGCGACAGCACCGCCATGACGACCAGGACGATGCCGTAGTTGACGATGACACTCATCTCACATCCGGCCTGCATCTGGTTGATCAGATTGGCGATGATAAACGGAATGATACATTCCAGAATGACCTCGACCGTAACCAGCAGCGGCGTCTGGATGGCCGGCTTTTTGAACTCGCGGATACTGCGAGCTAGCGTTTTTATCATGTGTGACATTCCTCCTCCAAAGATTGGGGCGGCCAGCGCAGATGGCGCGCCCTGATTAAGTGGTAAAAACGGGTTGCCAGACGTTTATCTGTCCAGGTTGGCGTACATGTGTTCAGCGGTCTGAATAAATTGCGCCAGCTGCTCGTCGGAAAGCCCGTGCGTGAGTCGCTGCTCGGTCTGACGGAGAAACTCGCCGATCTGTGCATCCAGGTCTGCCGCCTTCTTGGTTGGAATCAGGCTTTTTAAGCGTGCGTCGCTGGCCACGCTTTCCCGTCGGATCAGATCGTTTTTTTCCATCAGCTGCAAAATACCGGTTGCAGTGGAGCGGCTCAGGCTGAACGCCCTTTCCACATCGCGCTGAAATACCGGACCGTCAGCACATTTTACCAGAATGTAGTGCATGACATGGCTTTGCACCCCGGTGATGCCCAAGCTTTGTGTGTTGGCATTCATGCGCTTTTTAAGCATGTGGGACAGGATGTTGATCCACATCCCACAATCCTTTTCCATTCGGCTCCTTCCTCCTCTCCGTCAGTCAGAATACAGAACTCCTCCGTAGATTGTTCGGAAGCAAACAAAATTTTAGCACACGAATCAGCAATTGTCAATAGAATGGGCAACGTTTTTTTGTAAGATTATAATGAATTTTGTGGGGACTGACCAATCTCCTCGATGAAAATTGCCGCAGTTCAGTGCAATCTGAATTTTTACGCCAACAATCCATAAAAAACTGCCGGACGCTAAATTGCGTCCGGCAGCGAAAAAGCAGTGTTGCTTTATATGGGAAAAATCAGAGCCATTTCAGCAGGCGCCGTTGCGCCGGCTTGGGACAGAGCAGAGGCAGACAAAAGCAACCCGCTTTTGTCTACGGCTCAATTGTCTGTCTGCCGGTGGACCAGACGTGCTGCTCCTTGGCGGCGGCAGGGGTGTTCTGCGCCATCACACCCACCAGTTTGTGGGGGAGATACGGCTCCTCCAGGTAGGCGGTTTCCTCCGGGGTCAGGACAAGGTCCACCGCCTTGGCCGCGCCCTCGACGTGGCTGAGTTTGGTGGCGCCTACAACGGGGGAGGTCACCTTCTGCAGCAGCCAGGCCAGGGAGATCTCGGTCATCGAGACGCCGCGTTTATCCGCCAGCTCGGCGACCCGGTCGATGATGACCGCGTCCTGCTGGGCGGTGGCGTCATATTTGAGCCGGGCATAGCTGTCCTCCTGCAGGCGCTTGGAGGTTTCGCCCGGGTGTTTGGAGAGCCGTCCGCCCGCCAGCGCGCTGTATGGGGTCATGGCGATGTTGTCCTCCCGGCACAGTTTTGCCATCTCGCGCTCCTCCTCGCGGAAGATCAGGTTGTAGTGCCCCTGAATCGAGACAAACTGGGCAAAGCCCTCCTCCCGGGCAAGGGCATTTGCCTTGGCCAGCTGATAGGCCAGGCAGTTGGAGATGCCGATGTAGCGCGCTTTGCCGGCCTTGACCACACGGTTGAGACCGTCCAGAATGTCATAGAGCGGGGTCTGGTAGTCCCACATGTGGTAGATGTACAGGTCGACATAGTCCATCCCCAGATTTTTTAAGCTGGTGTTGAGCATCCGCTCGATGTGCTGCTGGCCGGTGACGCCTGCCTCGATCTCCTCCTGGGTGCGGGGCAGGAACTTGGTGGCGACCACCACCTCGTCCCGTTTGGCAAAGTCTTTGAGCGCCCGGCCGAGGTACTGCTCGCTGGTGCCGCTCTGGTAGGCGATGGCAGTGTCGAAAAAGTTGATGCCCAGCTCCAGTCCCCGCTTGATGATGGCGCGGGTCTGTTCCTCGTCCACCGTCCAGCTGTGCTGCCCGTTGCCGGCGTCGCCAAATCCCATGCAGCCCATGCAGATGCGGGAGACGGAAAGCTGCGAGTTTCCTAACGGAATCCGTTTCATGTTGCGTTTCCTCCTATTTGGCGGCTGCCTCATTGACGCAGCGCAGGGCGTTCAGGCTGCGCGGGTAGCCGATGTAGGGCAGACACTGAGAGATGATCTGAATCAAAAACGCCTTGTCGTTGCCGATGCGCATGTTGGCGCCCGCGTGGGAGGTCAGCTGCGGCTCGCAGCCGCCCTGTGCGGCGAGGAAGCAGAAGGTGATCATCTCGCGCTGCTGATAGTTTAAGCCCTTGCGGGTGTAGTAGTCGCCGAAGCAGTTGTCCGACAGCCACTTGTTGATGTGGCGGCTCTCCTCCGGTCCGGACTGGGAGAATCCGCGCATGTGATCGCCAAAGATGTCCACCTGGGTCTGTTCGCCGTCCTGCAGGCGGGTCTCCATGGTGGTGGTCGCCTGGCCCTCCAGCGGCAGTTTGACACCGCGCGCGGTCAGGACCTCGTTGGTCGCGTTCAGGAAGGGATACACCCTGCCGATGCCAAGATACGCCGCCGCCTGGTAGACAATCTCCTTTGCCTCCACCGGGGTGACGCCGAGATTGAGCGCGGCCGGCAGCATAACCTTGAATTCGTCGATGCCCTGGCAGCCCAGGAGGGTGGCCAGAATGGCCATCATGCGGGTACGGTCGTCCAGGTCGCCCTGGTTCACAACCTCGTCGAAGGCGAAGTTGTCAAACCGCTCGATAAATTCCGGGTCGGTCTGTGCAAGCGTGGACTGCTGGCCGGGGAACATTTTTTCGTAATATGCTTTTGCGTTGTCTGTGATGCTCATTTGATTCACCTGTCCTTTTGATGATGAAAATATAGTCTTTAGTCCAGCGGGATGATTTCATATTCGCAGCAGCCCAGCCCGTGCTCCGCTGCCGCCTCGACGGTGTGGATGGCGTGACGGGAGGTCATCCGCTCGATCAATGCGGCCTTGCCCGGGTCGGAAGCGTTGATGACCGCGTCGTAGCAGGCCTGGTCAACGGCGACCGGGTCGGTGGAGGCGAAGATGCCAAGATCTGCCATTTCCGGCTCAGCCGGGTGAGAATCGCAGTCACAGTCGACGCTCAGGCGGTTGGCGACATTGATGTAGAGCATATTCTGCGCGCCTTTATAGTTGATGACCGCCTTGCAGGCGTCGGCCATCGATTCGAGGAAGTGGTCCTGCTCGGGGAGCTTGCTAAACAGCTCGGCGGCTTTGGTGGTGACGCCGGCGGTGTGGATGTAGGTCTTGCCGGCGGTGGAGGCGATGCCGATGCTGATATTTTTAAGCGCGCCGCCCATGCCGGCCATCGCGTGGCCCTTAAAGTGGGAGAGCACCAGCACCGAGTCGTAGTTGGCAAAGTGCTCGCCGATGATGTCCTTGTCCAGATGAAAGCCGTGCTCGACCGGAATCTCGATTTCGCCGAATTCGTCCATGATGTCGCAGGGGGCCATCGCTTTAAAGCCGTGTTCTTCGATGGCCTTCCAGTGTTCCTTCGGGTCCATGCGGCGACCCTCATAGGCGGTGCAGCTTTCGATGATGGTGCCGTTTAGCTGGTGGACCAGATCCCCGATCAGCTCCGGGTGGAGGTAGTTGTGTCCGCCCGGCTCGCCGGTGGAGATTTTGACGCCCACCCTGCCGGAGAGCTCAACGCCCAGCGCCTTGTAGATGGCGATCAGACTTTGCGGCGTGATCTCCTTGGTGAAGTATACCTTTGCTTTTGTCATACAAAACACTCCTTTATATTTTTGGCTGATCCTGATAAAAGAGGATGTCATTTACAGCTGATTTTGAAGCCAGCGCTCCACCTTCGGCTTGGAAGCGGCGGCCTCGGCCCCGTGAATCGAAAGCCCCTGCTCGACGATTGCGCCCGGGCAGAGCTTGCGCAGGTCGGACTCGCTGCGTCCCATGCCGCTGCCCTCATTGGTGCAGAACGGCAGGATGCGCTTGCCGCTCAGGTCAATCCCTTCCAGCAGGGTGAACAGCGCCATTGGCATGGTGCCCCACCAGTTGGGGTAGCCGACAAAGATGGTGTCGTACTGTTCCAGATGTTCCGGCAAGCGTTTGAGGGCGGGGCGGGCATTTTGCTGCAGCTCCGCTTTTGCCTGGTCGGTGCAGGCGTAGTAGTCCGCGGCGTAGTCCTGCACCGTCTGGACCTCAAAGAGGTCGCCGCCGGTGAGGCCGGCGATCATCTCGGCCACAATTTCGGTGTTGCCCTTGGCCAGATTTTTAATCTGCCCGTTCCAATAATTTTCTCCTTTTCGGGAATAATAAACAATCAATGGTTTGCGCATTTAAAAGCCCCTTTTTTGCTGCTTCGATTTTACAGCGAATAAAAATCCGCAATTGAAGGCGGGAGAGCTTTCATGGCTAAACAAATAGAACTCCTGCCGGCCCTTTCTCCCTTTTAACCTTACAACCTGGAGTATACTCGAGGTCAAATGAAAAAATTATGAACAACAAAGTCACCTGTCGGAGCAAAGTCCTTTACCGGAACGGGTGGATGTGCTACAATAAATAAAAAGGAAAGAAAGACGGAACAAGGAAGGACGGGATGGCCGATGCTGCGGATCGATCTGCTGGTGGTGGGAAAACTTAAGGAGGATTACTGGCGGCGCGCCTGTGAGGAGTACACAAAACGGCTGGGGGCTTTTGCCAAGGTTCAAATCCTCGAGCTGCCGGAAGCGCGCGTGCCGCAGAACCCTTCCGAGGCGCAGATTGCCGCGGCGCTGAAGGAGGAGGGACAGGCAATCCTGGCAAAAATTGCACCGCAGAGCTTTGTGACTGCCATGTGCATTGAGGGGCAGATGTTTTCCTCCGAGCAGCTGGCGCAGCAGATTGCCCGCCAGAGCGTACAGGGCAGCGGACAGTTTGCCTTTATCATCGGCGGCTCCTGGGGATTGGATGGGGCGGTGAAGGCCCGCGCAGACTTCAAACTCTCGATGTCGCGCATGACCTTTCCGCATCAGTTGGCGCGGGTGATGCTGCTGGAGCAGATCTACCGCGCGTGCGCGATCAACAATCACACCAAGTACCACAAGTGATTTGTAAAAATGATAAAAAATGCACAAAATGCGGACGGCAAAATGGGTTGATTTCTTCATAAGCGGAAAAGAAGATCGGCTTTTTTTGCTTGCAATCAAGCCAAATTATGCTATAATAAAAACAGGCCAATGGGCAAACTGAGTCTGTCCTGCAGAAGGATGTGGGTGCAGAAAAAGCCCCTTCTTGGGCTTTTTGCGCCAAAACGAAAGGTGCTCTGCTGCCGTTCTTGTGAAGGATGAATAGAAAAAGGCGTGCAAGATTGGAGCGCGCCGCAACCACTTAAATAAGAGGTGAGTTATTTGAAGCCTGACCCGCTGGGTTGTCGAATGTCAAATCGAACAAGCAAACAGGGGACAGGCGTGGCAGTCCTGTCCTGAAAAGAGAGGGAATGCCTGTGATCAATTTCTATAAAACGATTGCCGGCCGGGTGCTTCCGGTTCCAGCCGTCGAGGACGGCTGCTGGGTGTCTGCCATCTGCCCCACCGAGCAGGAAGTGCGGTACCTGGTGGATATTCTGGGACTGGAGCAGGACTTTGTGCGCGCGGCGCTGGACGAGGAGGAAAGCTCCCGTGTCGAGTCGGAGGATGACCAGACGCTGGTCATCGTGGACGTGCCGGTAGCCGAGCGCCAGGATGAGGAAAAAACGGTGGTTTATTCCACCATCCCAATGGCCATTATCACCAACAACCGCTTTATCACCACCGTCTGCCTGCGGGAGAACGCGGTGGTAAATGAGATCAGCCAGGGTTTGGTCAAGAATATCCAGACCCATTTGCGGACACAATTTTTACTGAACATTCTGCTGCGGATTGCCACCCGCTTTCTGCAGTACCTAAAACAGATAGACAAGATTTCCTATACAACCGAAAACCTGCTGCAAAAAACCATGCGGAACAAGGAGCTGATTCAGATCCTTGGACTGGAAAAATCATTGGTTTATTTTTCCACGTCCTTAAAATCCAACGAGGTGACGCTGGAAAAGATTCTGCGCGGGCGCATCATCAAGCTGTACGACGAGGACGAGGACCTGCTGGAGGACGTCATCATCGAGGTCAAGCAGGCCATCGAGATGTGCTCGATCTATTCAAACGTACTTTCCAACACGATGGACGCCTTTTCGTCCATCATCAACAATAACCTGAACATCGTCATGAAGCTGCTGGCGGCGCTGACCATCATCATGGAGCTGCCCAACATCATCTTTGGCCTGTACGGCACCAACGTGGTCGACCTGCCCTACCCGCATTTTTGGTTTGTGCTGGTGCTGGCCGCGATGCTGATGCTGGTGTTCAGCCTTATTTTCTGGAAGAAGGATATGTTCCGGTAAGCAAAGGGCAACGGGAAGACACAATGCAAGGGGAACCAGGGGAGTCCGGCAAAGCAGATAGACGACAAAAAGGCGCCGGACAATGTCAAAAAAAGAATATGGTAAGGGGAGAAAACCTTGGAGAAATATGTAATTAACGGCGGAAATACCCTCCACGGCGAAGTGGAGATCAGCGGAGCCAAAAACGCCGCGGTCGCAATCATCCCGGCGGCCGTGCTGGCGCAGGACGTCTGCGTCATTGAAAATGTGCCGAATATCAGCGATGTATCCATCCTGTTTCAGATATTAAACGACCTGGGCGCGAAGGTGCGCTACCTCAACAAGAATACGGTTGAAATCGATACCAGCAACATCACCGAGCCGGTTGTTCCATACGAGTCGGCCCGGCATCTGCGCGCGTCCTATTATTTTCTGGGGGCCTTTTTGGGCCGCTTTGGCGAGGCGCATGTCTCGCCTCCGGGCGGCTGCAACTTCGGCGTGCGCCCCATCGACCAGCACATCAAGGGCTTTGAGGCGCTGGGCGCTACTGTCACCACCGATTACGGCTTTATCAATGCCACCTGCGACGAGATGTTCGGCTCGCACATCTATCTGGACGTGGTCTCGGTGGGAGCGACGGTCAACATCATGCTGGCCGCGGTGCGCGCCAAGGGACTGACCATTTTGGAAAACGCCGCCAAGGAGCCGCACATCGTCGACCTTGCCAACTTCTTAAACTCGATGGGGGCGGATGTGCGCGGCGCAGGCACCGACGTCATCAAGATTCACGGCGTGGACATCATGCACGGCACCAACTACTCCATCATCCCCGACCAGATCGAGGCTGGCACCTACATGACCATGACTGCGGCTGCGGGTGGCGAGGTGCTGATTAAAAATGTCATTCCAAAGCACCTGGAAGCGATCACCGACAAGTTGCTGCAGACCGGCTGCGAGATCGAGGAGTACGACGACTCGATTTTGGTGCGCCGCAACGCAAAATTGAATAAGACTAACGTAAAAACACTGCCGCATCCCGGTTTCCCGACCGACATGCAGCCGCAGATGACCACCCTGCTCGCCATTGCCCAGGGCACCAGCATTGTCACCGAGGGCGTGTGGGACAACCGCTTTAAGTATGTGGATGAGCTGCGCCGCATGGGTGCCAAGATCCAAGTGGACGGCAAGGTGGCCGTCGTGGAGGGCGTCGAGCAGCTTTCCGGGGCGCAGGTCAAGGCAATGGACCTGCGGGCCGGCGTGGCGCTGGTGCAGGCTGCGCTGACAGCAAAGGGAACCTCGGAGATCGAGGACATCTACTGGGTCGAGCGCGGCTACGAGGACCTGGTGGGCAAGCTGCAGGGCCTGGGTGCGGACATCCACAAGGTCGTGGTGCCGGACGCGGCCTTTGCGCAGAACGCATAAACAAACGAACTGTTTTTGGGGAGAGGGGAGAAGGTTCTCTCGCAGGAGGGAACGTCAGCTCTCTCCCTTTGTTTTGGGACGGGCGGTTGCATTTTCTGCCCGGCTGTGCTACAATGCTTTGCAGAATCTGTTTTGACAAGGGGGCTCATTCTATGGCAATATTCTGTCCGCTTTACAGCGGCAGCAGCGGCAACAGCACCTATCTGGACGCGGGAGAAAGCGCGCTGCTCATCGACCTTGGCGTCAGCTGCCGTGCCGCTGTCACCGCCCTGCAGCAGCTGGGAGCGGATTTTTCCAAGCTGAAGGGTATCCTCATCACCCATGAGCACTCCGACCATATCAAGGGCCTGCGCGTCTTTTTGAAAAAGCACCCGCTCCCGCTCTACGCCTCCGAGCCGGTGCTGGAATATCTGCGGGAGAATGTGGAGCTGCCTGCCGGCCTGCCGCTGTATGAGGCGGACCCGGAAGGTTTTTGCGTCGGGCAGATGATGGTGCGGCCCTTTGCCACCAGCCACGACAGCGTGGGGAGCCTCGGCTACCGCATCAGCCTGCCGGATGGGCAGGAGCTGGGCTTTGCCACCGACCTCGGCTGTTACACCGAAGCGGTGGAGGAGGGCCTGCGCGGTTGCCGGACGGTGATGCTGGAATCCAACTATGACGACGGGATGATCCTTGTCTCCGACTATCCCTATTACTTAAAGCGGCGCATCCAGTCGCGCAGCGGGCACCTCTCCAACAGCGACTGCGCCGCTGCGCTGCCCGCCCTGGCCCAGAACGGAACCCGGAACTTTGTGCTGGGGCATCTGAGCCAGAACAACAATCTGGGCCTGCTGGCGCAGCAGGCCTCCGAGCAGGCGCTGCTGCAGGCGGGGCTGGAGAGAGGGGACTTCACCCTGCAGATTGCCAACCGCAGCCAGCTCAGCCAGCCGGTTTTGCTGTAGCCTTTATTTAGGAGAGTTTGAGAAAAAGAGAAGAAAAAGGGAAGGAAACCGGACATCCGGTTTCCTTCCCTTTTTTGACAAAAGCGCTTATTCGACAAAATCGGAAAATTTATAGGAGTACAATTTTGCGCGCACATCCTCCGAGACCTCGCGGAAGATTTTCTGAAACTTGCAGCACTGTCCGCGCTTGCGGGTGCAGGCATATTCCCCGGTCACGCAGCGGTTGAGGGTATAGCGGCCCTCGATGGTCTCGATGACTTCGCCCAGCGAAATCTGGTCCAGCTCGCGGCCGATTTCATAGCCGCCCTGGGTGCCCTTGAAGGATTTGATGATGCCGGCGGCCACCAGCTTGCGCAGAATTTTTAAAGAGAAGCGCAGCGTCACGCCGGTCATCTCGGAGATGGTTTTGGCGTCCAGCCGCCGCTGATTCTGCGCCAGCACCTGGACAATTCGGATTGCGTAATCGGCTTCCAAAGTAATATGCATGTCGTTCACCTCACACTTCTTCGCCGTCCAGCCGTCCTGGTTGATACCTTACCTTTTTAGTGTACAATACACTTTGCCAAATGTCAAGGTCCTGCTTCCTTTTTGGTAAAAAAGAAAGCAGGCAAAGAAAAAACGGATTTTCTCTCTATCAAAGGGGCGCGGCTCCTTACTTCCCAAGTGGAGGGCGCTCCGCCCTTCCACACTGCCCCCTCTACCTTAGCAGGATTGGTTGTGATGGGTCAAACCATCAAGCGTCCTGGGGATGCCCCGGCCTCGCCACGGATTGACAGCAGGAAGTGTGACCCCGGTAAGGCTTGGGGAGACATAAAAGACCGATTTGCCCGCTAACTCAAAGTGGCAAATCGGTCTGTTTTTGTGACTGAAAGTAGCCCGGGTAGCAGCAAAGAGGGCGGAAACTTTGCGATAGCAGGGTCCAGGGGCGGCAGCCCTTGGCGCACCTTTGGTGATTTCCCCGCGTCGGGAAAGTCACCCTGGGTGCCGAGCATGGCTTTGCCATGCTCTTGCGGAGCGCCTGCATATCCAGGGGTTGTAGGGGCTGCCAGTCCCAGAAAAATATTGGAGTGCAAGGGTGGACTGTCCGCACAGGGGGCAGTAACGAAAAAGAGGAGTGAAAGCCCCTCTTTTTCGTTACTGCGGTTTCCAGACCTGCGCCAAAATATCTTTGAGCACCAGCATGGCATCCAGGTCGTTGTAGCCGTAACGGTTCTTGAGGCTCTCCAACAGCTCCTGCAGGCGGACGGCGTAGTCCTCCACCGCCACCGTCTGGCGGTAGGTGGTGAGCACCGGGTACTTTTTGCCCCAGACAGCGTTCCAGTCGATCTTCTGCTGAGTTGCCTCGCTGGTCTTTTCGATGGCCCGCTCGATCTCCTCGACCTCCATGTCGTAGTCGATCAGCTCGTCCAGACTGAGGTGGTAGAGCGAGGACAACTTTTTGGCCTGGCGGATGTCTGGCAGCGTCTCGTCCAGCTCCCATTTGGAGATGGTCTGGCGGCTGACCCCTAATTTTTCCGCGACCTCCTCCTGGGAGAGGCCGCTCTTTTTGCGGGCGTTAAACAGGCTGTTTCCTAAACTCATCGTATGATCCTCCTTGTGTTGTGGGTAGTTTTATGGATAGGGGCGGGAGAACTACAGCAGGTTTTCGTAGAGGTAGGCGATCTCCGCATCCTCCCCCTTGGCGTACTGTGCAAAGGGCTGCGGCACCGTGTAGTCTGGCTCCAGCGGGCCTTCCACACCGTAGAGCAGGTCGAAATATTTGGTGGAATACTGCATAGCGATGGGGGTATTTTCCATAAAGAGTGGCAGGACGTCACCGGCACATTTTAAAACGCCGCCGGTCGGCTGGCCGACAAAGATGCTGTTCACGGTCGGCGTGTTCTTGAAATCGGTCGCTGCTATCGTGGCGGAGGAGAAGGTCCGGCCGCCAATCAAAATATAGAACTGTACGTTGTCCACGTTGAATGAATGGAAGAAGAGTGCCTTTTCCAGTAGCCGAATGACCTCGCTGTTTCCGCCGCTGTTGTAGCGCAGGTCAATGATGATATTTTGGTAGCCGCCGCTTTCCAAATCTGCCTCCACCTGCTGGGCAAACTGCGCCATAGGCAGGTCGGGGTCCTCCTTGCAGCTGTTGTACTGGATGAAGTAGGTGTTTTCATCCAGCGCTGTCGACCAGTAGATTGCGTCCTGCTCCGCCGTCACTGGAACGGAGTCCCGTTGGAAGCCGACCAAAACCTCCTGCTTTTTTTCGTCGCTCCAGTCGTCATAGGCGGGCAGCTCGAAGGTTTCCTCGGCGCCCTGCGCTGTCTCCACCGTCACCAGGACCGGCTCGTCGGGCTCCACGATGTCCAGATATTCCAGCGCCTCTTTCCAGCCCAGCACATCCGGTACCTTCTGCCACAGCCAGGTGTCGGCTTCGTAGGAGATGACCTGACGGGTGCGCTCCACCACCTCGTCGATGGGGAGATCGTTGATGGCGACCACCCGCGTGCCGAGGTACTGCTCGTGCGCCTTGTCCAGGATCAGGATGAACCAGCCCTCGTCAAACTTTTTGATGTTCCATGGCAGCACCGACATGAAGTAGTCGCTGGGATAGGCGGCGGTGTGCGCGTCCCCGACCAGCGAGAGCAGGTGACGTACTGACCAGTAAAATTCCGCATCGGTCATGTTGAGCGTCTGCCTGGCAATTTTTTCTCGCTCAGCCTGGAACTCCTCCTCTGAAATGTTGGCGTACAGGTCATAGTGCTCGGTTTCCAGCGTCTCGCAGAGTAGGTTCAAATCGTCCAGCTTGGGGTTGGGCTGCGGCTGACCGCACCCGCCAAAGCAGAAGGAGAGAAGCAAAACAATGGCTAACAAAAAGGACATCTTTTTCATACAGAGCACCTCCTATGATTTCTGCACATATTATAGTTTATATAATATAGCTTTGTCAATAGGAAATGCGAACATCTTCTCTTAAAATAAAAAGAATAGCGAATAAAGGCCCCGTTCCTCTCCTTGATTATACGGCAGGGGAGGGACAAAATCCACCAACCAAAACGGACAGTTTCGCCCGTTTTGCTGACATCTTGAAGGGAAGGAGAAAAGGCTTCGTTACTTTTGTGCACTCCATCTTGTTTTTGTTGCACAACCTGACAAATTTTTTGTAAAAAAAGAAAAAAGAATGTCCATTTTTGCAAAATGGTGGTAGAATAATCTCAGGTAAAGCACCTGCACTATTTTTGAAGGAGTGATTGATTGTGAACACCAATATTACGATGGAAAATCTCAGCCAGTTTGAACAGGCTTTCGACCAGAACCCGGTTAACGCCGTCGCCATGAACGCGGTCACCGCTAACGGCATCAACGCCTGCGCGCAGAACTACCAGATCCCGCGCAAGGACGTGCATGAGTTTTCGGTCAGCCTCAAACAGGGCAAGGTTACCAATCAGAAGAAGAGCGGACGCTGCTGGATGTTCGCCGCGCTCAACTGCCTGCGCTTCTCGGTGATGAAAAAGCTCAATCTCGATACCTTCGAGCTTTCCCAGAGCTACACCCTCTTTTATGATAAACTGGAAAAATCCAACTACTTCCTGGAGAGCATTCTGGAAACGCTCGACGAGCCGACCGAGGGCCGCCTGATTGCCCACCTGCTTTCCGCCCCGCTCAACGACGGCGGCCAGTGGGATATGCTGTGCAACCTGGTAGATAAATACGGCCTGGTTCCAAAGACCGCCATGCCGGAGACCGCTGTTTCCTCCGCCACCCAGGAGATGAACGGCTACATGACCGAAAAGCTGCGCGAGTTTGCCTGCCAGCTGCGCAAGGCACACAAGGAAGGCGCCTCGATGGAGCAGCTGCGCGCCAAAAAGGACGAGATGATGGCTACCGTCTACAACATGCTGTGCATCTGCATCGGCAAGCCGCCGAAGACCTTTGACTTCGAGTGGAGAGACCGCGACGGCAACTTCTACCGCGACTGCGGTCTGACCCCGAAGCAGTTCTATGACAAGTACATCGACGCGAAGGTGGACGACTACATCAGCCTCATCAACGCCCCGACCGCGGACAAGCCGTACCACAAGAGCTACAGCGTCAAATATCTGGGCAACGTCAAGGAAGGCCGCCCGGTCAAATATGTCAACCTCCCGATCGAGGAGCTCAAAAAGGCAGCTATCGCGCAGATGCAGGCGGGCGAGCCGGTATGGTTCGGCTGCGATGTTGGCAAGCGCGGCTCCCGCGGCGACGGCATTCTGGATCTGGACATCTACAATCTGGACGGGCTGTTCGGCACCCACTTTGGCATGAACAAGGCCGAGCGCCTGGAGTACGGCCAGAGCCTGATGACCCACGCGATGGTCTTCCAGGGTGTCAACCTTGACGAAAACGGCAAGCCGAACCGCTGGAGAGTGGAGAACAGCTGGGGCGAGGACGCCTGCAAGGACGGCTACTATGTCATGACCGACGAGTGGTTTAACGAATACACCTACCAGATCGTGGTCAACAAGAAGTATCTGTCGCAGGAAATTCTGGACATCTACGCTTCCGAGCCGACCATGCTGGAGCCATGGGACCCGATGGGATCGCTGGCAAAATAGCTTTTTAAAATCAGAAGGGGGACCCTTGGGAGGGTCCCCCTTCTTGCATCCCCCTCATTTTTTGCAGAAGCCGCCGGCTTCTGCGGAGCCGGTTGCACTCCCCAAGTGGAGGCATTTTGCCCCCACAACCCCCAGAGCAGGCGCTCTGCCCCGGGAGTTTGTGCGGGACTAGTAGCCCCAGCGTCCCCCGAGGGGAGGGCGCTCCGCCCCTCCGACCCCGGGTGACTTTCTCCTCGATGAGAAAGTCACCAAAGAATCTCCCAGAGGGGGACACCCCTCTGGGTACTCCCCGTGGGGGCATTATCATCCCCCCAGCAACGCAAGCGTTGCTTCCCCCAGAAAGGGGTGCCACTCCGGGCAGCACGCAAAAGCCAAACCCACCTGCCGTGCCACGGATTGACAGCTGAGGGTGTGCCCCCGGTGTAGCTTGGGGAGAAAAAAAGACCGATTTGCCCACCAGCTCAAAGTGGCAAATCGGTCTATTTTTGTGGCTGAAACCCTATCGAGGGGGTGCGGGAACCGCAGGGGGAGCGAAGCGTCCCCCTCGGGGGATTCCAAAGGGCGCAGCCCTTGGCGCGCCTTTGGTGACTTTCCCCGCGACGGGAAAGTCACCCGGGTGCCGAGCATGGCAAGGCCATGCTCTAGCGGAGCGCCTGCATATCGTGGGGTGCAGGGGCTACCAGCCCCTGCAAAAAAACCTCCGCTATTGGGCAAAATGATCGAACCGCTCCTCCACCTGCTGTGGAACAATCAGCGCCGCGCTCATCTCGGTGACCTCTTTGATGAAGGCGTCCGCTTCGTCCTTTTTAAACAAAACCCGCATCTTCACCACCGCGCCAAAGTCGGTGTCCTCCACCCGGCAGGTGTAGTTGGGCAGGATGTAGGTCAGCTTCCCGTAAAAGGAATAGTCCAGCTCCATCGAGAGCACCACGCAGGTGGTCATCAGCTTGCGCTGGGCGGCGTCTACTGCAATCTTCGCCCCGTGGGAGTAGGCCCGCACCAGTCCCCCTGCGCCCAGCAGGATGCCGCCAAAATAGCGGGTCACCACCACCGCCACGTCGACCAGGCCCTCCTTTTCCACGCATTCCAGCATCGGCACCCCGGCGGTGCCCTGCGGCTCGCCGTCGTCCGAGTAGCGCTTGATGCCGCTGCGCAGGATGTAGGCGTAGGTGTTGTGGGTGGCGTCGCGGTGCTGCTGGCGAATCTGAGCGATGAAGGCCTGGGCCTCCTCCTCGGTCTGCACCGGCGCGATGTGCCCGATGAAGCGGGACTTGCGCTCGACAAATTCGTCCTCGGCCGGGGAATAGATCGTTGTGTATTCCTGCTGCATGGCTCTTTCCTCCGTTTTTTAAGATTTGGCAAGATAGCGAATATTTTTGCTAGATAGCAAATTTTTTTGCCAGACAGCAAAAAGGCAATGCATCGCATCGACGCATTGCCCTGTAGCTTCGTTAGAACCTTACTTGTTATTCAGGCCGAAACGCTTGTTGAAGCGGTCTACACGACCACCGGTATCAACCAGTTTCTGTCTGCCTGTGAAGAAAGGATGACACTTTGAACAAATTTCAACGCGCAGATCCTTTTTTGTAGAACGAGTTTCAAATTCTGCACCACATGCACATCTGATAACGGTTGGCTCATACTTTGGATGGATTCCCTGTTTCATCTTAGCTAGTCACCTCTTTCTGAAAACACATAGAATAACAAGATACATACTACCACACCGGCGGCAAAAATGCAAGCGTTTTTTTCGATTTTTTCCGCCGCTTTTTTGTTGCCCTTCTTTGTTTGACAAAAAAGTTGTCAAACCCTATTGACAAAGATCCTTGTCAGTGCTATCCTATAGGCAGAAGGGATTGACAAAAATACTTGTCAATTTGCAAAGAATCCATGTCATGAGGGAGGGCTTTGCTTGCCGCTGGTGAACAAACTAAAAGAATATCGCGCGCGCTATCATCTCAGCCAGACCGAACTGGGAAATTTGGCCGGTGTCTCCCGGCAGACCATCAGCTTAATCGAGCGTGGCGACTACAACCCGTCGGTGACGCTGGCGCTGAAAATTGCTAAAATTTTAAATGCGACCGTCGAGGACCTGTTCAGCTACCTGGAGGACAGCCAGGAGCAATAGTTATTTTTGCTGTTTTAATCAAGGAGGAAGCACGATGAAAAAACATCCCATTCTCAAATACATTCTGATTCTGATTGTCTCCGGCGCCTGCGGCGCGCTGGTTTCTTACCTGATTGCAAGCCGGGAGGAGCAGGTGGTCCAGGCTGCACAGGGCCTCTACCAGCTGTTCGGGCAGCTTGTCACCCCGCTGCACCTGAGCATCTGCCTGTTTTTGTCGCTGACTGCCGTCGTGATGACCTGGCAGCTGCGCAAAAAGATCGACGCTGCCACCGACGAGACCCGCGAGCAGGTCTATGAGCAGATCGAAAACAGCCCGGCCTGCAACAATACATTGGCTGTCAGCAGCCTTTCGACAATCTGCAACTTTTTCTTTCTGGGTGCAGCCATCGCTTATATGCAGCCCAAGACCATCCTGATCTCGGCGGTGGCGACCCTTGCCTTTCTGTCGCTGAATACCTGGGTGGAGTACACCCACGTTGCCTTGGTCAAGCGGATGAATCCCCGCTTTGGCAAGGCCGACCCGATGTCGGTTCGATTCCAGAAGGACTGGGAGCAGATGAGCGACGAGGCCGAAAAGATGGGCATGTACCGCGCGGCCTGGAGGAGTTTCCACGTCACCCAGCTGGCGCTGATGATCGGCTTTTTGATCTGCTGCTGCGTCTCGGTCTTTATCCCGCTGGGGCTGGCGCCGTTTTTGCTGATCGCCGGGGTATGGGCGGCGCACACCCTCAGCTACATCTTTGCCTGCAACCAGAAGGGCTAGGCCGCGCAAGAAAAAGCGGGCGGGAAGGGGCCGCCTACTGGAAAATGCTCCCTCTGCGTGATATAATGTAGAAAAAAGCTACGGAGGGATGCGCTTTGTACAGCTGTGTCAAGAGCTATGGAATCAGCGGGATCGACGCCTATGCGGTGACGGTGGAGACCACCCTCACCCGCGCCATGCCCGCCTTTGATATCGTCGGCCTGCCCGACGCTGCCGTCAAGGAATCCCGCTCCCGCGTGCAGTCGGCCCTGACCCATGCAGGCTACCAGCTACCGGTCTCCAAAATCACGGTGAACCTGGCGCCGGCAAGCCAGAAAAAGTCCGGCCCGGTCTTTGACCTGCCCATCTTTCTGGCGGTGATGGCTGCCTCCGGGCAGATTGGGGAGCCGCCGCAGGATGCGGCCTTTGTGGGGGAGCTGAGCCTCTCCGGCCAGCTGCGGCCGGTCAATGGTGCGCTCTCGATGGCGCTCAAGGCCAAGGAGGATGGCATGCGCGCCCTCTACCTGCCTGCCCAGAACGCGAAGGAAGCCTCGATTGTCGACGGCCTGCAGGTTTACCCGGTGGAGGACATCGCCGAGCTGTGCGCCTGCCTGCAGGGGGAGCGGGAGATTGCCCCGATGCCCTTTGACCCGATGCTGCTGCTGGCGGGGGGCAACCACTTTTTGGAGGAGATGGCCGATGTGCGCGGGCAGCCCTTTGCCAAGCGCGCGCTGGAGATTGCGGCGGCGGGCGGGCACAACCTGCTGCTGATCGGCCCGCCCGGCACCGGCAAGAGCATGCTGGCCAAGCGGCTGCCGACCATCCTGCCCAAGCTCAGCTTTCAGGAGGCCATCGAGACCACCCGCATCTATTCGGTGGCGGGGCTGTTGCCGCCCGACCACCCGATTATGAACACCCGGCCCTTCCGCGCACCGCACCACACCGTTTCGCCGGCGGGTCTGACCGGCGGTGGCTCCAGCCCGATGCCGGGGGAGATTTCGCTGGCGCACAACGGCGTGCTCTTTCTTGATGAGCTGCCGGAATTTCAGCGGCAGGCGCTGGAGGTGCTGCGCCAGCCCATCGAGGACAATCGCGTCACCATCTCGCGGGCCTCGTCGCGGGTGACCTATCCCTGCTCGATGATGTTTGTGGCGGCGATGAACCCCTGCCCCTGCGGCTACCGGGGCCATCCCAAAATCGCCTGCACCTGCTCCGAGATGGCGGTGCAGCGGTACATCTCGCGGGTCTCCGGGCCGCTGCTCGACCGCATCGACCTGCACGTCGAGGTGGCGCCGGTGGAGTTTGCCGACCTGACCGGAGAGAACCGGGAGGAGAGCTCGGCCACCGTCCGCGCCCGGGTGGAGGCCGCGAGGCGCATCCAGCAGCGGCGCTTTGCCGGGGAGGAGATCTCCTGCAACGCGCGCATCCCGGCGGGCAGGCTGCAGCAATTCTGCCCGCTGGAAAAGCAGGCGCTGGACTTTCTGCGCACCTCGTTTGAGAATCTGGGCATGACCGCCCGCGCCTATGACCGGGTGGTGAAGGTGGCGCGCACCATCGCCGACCTTGCCGGGGAGGAGCAGATCGCCAAAAAGCACGTCGCTGAGGCGCTGGCCTACCGGGCGCTGGACCAAAAATACTGGTATGAAAACAACAATGTTTTGTAAAGGGGAGCTTTGGCTCCTCTTTTTTCTTGGCTGGAAAAAAGTTGGATTTTACTCTTGACAAAAGCGGGGCAGGCTGGTATGCTGTAAGTGTACTATTTAAACTAATACGGTTAATACACGAAATCCAATCCCCACCGGAGGTGAACCCATGATCAAGATAGATCTGCAAAGCCGCACGCCGATCTATGAGCAGCTGCAGGAGCAGATTCTGCGGCTTTCGCTGCTGGGCGTGCTGGACCAGAATGAGCAGCTGCCCTCGGTGCGGGCGCTGGCCCGCGAGATCGGCGTCAACCCCAACACCGTCGCCAAGGCCTATCAGGAGCTGGAACGCCAGGGCATCATCTACACCGTTCCGGGGCGCGGCAGCTTTGTTTCGCCGGATGTGCTGCGGCTGGAAGGCCCCAAGCGGGAGGCCCTGCAGGAGGTGTTTGCCGCCTGCGACCGGGCGGTGGAGCGCGGGGTCAATCCGCCGGAACTGCTTGCCGAGATTGAGCGGCATCTGAGTAACCCTTCTCAAGGAGGAAACGGCCATGATTAAAACCGAAAATCTGACAAAACAGTTTGATACCACCACCGCCCTCGACTGCCTTTCCACCACCATCGAGGAGGGCAGAATCTACGGGCTGGTCGGCTCCAACGGCGCGGGCAAGTCCACCCTGCTGCGGCTGCTGGCAGGCGTCTACCGCCCCACCTCCGGCAGTGTGGAGATAGACGGGGAGCCGGTCTTTGAAAATCCCGCGCTCAAGCAGAAAATCTTTTTTATCCCCGACGAGCTCTACCAGATGCCGGGGGCAAGCCTTGCTTCGCTGGCCAATATTTACCGCGCGCTCTACCACAGCTGGTCGGATGAGCGTTACCAGGAGCTGGTGGGACGCTTCCCCATCCCGCCGGAGCGCAAGCTCTCTGCCTGCTCCAAGGGCATGCGGCGGCAGATCGCCATCGTTCTGGCGCTGAGCTGCCAGCCCAAATACCTGCTGCTCGACGAGGCCTTTGACGGGCTGGACCCGGTGATTCGGGTGGCGGTGCGAAAGCTGATTGCCGACGACATCCTGCAGCGCGGCACCACCGTGCTGATCGCTTCGCACAACCTGCGGGAGCTGGAGGACATGTGCGATGAGGTGGGGCTGTTGCACGGAGGCAAAATTCTGTTCCAGCGGGAGCTGAGCGAGCTGCGTTCCGGCTTTGCCAAGGTGCAGCTGATTGCCCGCCCGCTGCCGGAACAGGAGCGGCTGCAGGCGCTTGTCGATATCCTTTCCTATAAGGCCAGCGGCAGCGTAGCGGAGATTGTCGCGCGCGGCAGCGCGGGGGAGGTGCAGCAGAAGCTGCTGACCTTAAAGCCGCTGCTGTGCGAGAGCGTGCCGATGACTCTGGAGGAAATCTTCATCACAGAAATGGAGGCAGTAGGCTATGACTACAACAACGTCATCTTCTAGAAATCCCATCAAGGGAGAGCGGCTGTTCGACCGCACCTTTGCCCGGCTGCTGGCCGCCACCCTGCGCCAGAACGCGCTGACAATGGGGATATATGGGGTGTGTCTGATTCTGGTGACCGTCTGCCCGGCCTTTTTGGAGGCAAAAAACTATGTGGAGGGCTCCTACCTCGATGCCCCCGAGCTGCTTGTCAGCTCCTGGTTTTACGGCGCTTCAGCCCTGATTGTCCCGGTACTGCTGGCGGCGATGCTCTTTCACTATCTGCACAACCGGCTGTCGGTTGACTTTTACCACGCGATGCCGCTGTCCCGCAAAAAGCTCTTTTTCTCCCGCTACTTTGTGGGGATTGTGTTCCTGCTGGTTCCGCTGCTGGTCAGCAGGCTGCTGTGTACCGTTGTCCATCTGGCCTTTTACACCGGCAGGCTGACGGCGGGGCAGATTGTGTCGAGCGGTGTCATCGACCTGCTGGTCTGGGCTGCATTGCATGTCATCGTTTTTACCTTCTCCTGCATGGTGGCGGTGACTACATCCAACGCGGTGGAGAGCATCGTCTATTCGGGGGCGGTCAACGGCGCGCTGGCGGCGATCTATTTTATCTTTGTCAGCTACAGCTATAACCTGTACGGCATCAGCGAACTGTCGGACTGGGGGCTTTATCTTTCCCCCTATGGCCTGATTGGGCGCTGCATGCTCCCAAACAATTCCTGGAACTATTCGACCGGCAACCTTGTCATGGTGCTTGTCTGGCTGCTGATCGCTTTGGCGGCCATCCCGCTCACCCTGCGGCTGTACAACCGCTTCCAGAGCGAGTGGGCGCAGCAGTGGGGGAGGCAGAGCGCCTTCTCCCAGCTGATGAAGGTGCTGGCAGGCTTTCTGGTTTCCTTTGTGCTGTGCATGACCCTCTTTTCAATGCTGTTCGACAATATCCTGCCCAATTCTATCGCTGCGGCGCTGGTGGGTGGACCGATTGGCTTTCTGGTTGTCGAGGGCATCACCGGCAAGGGATTTCAGAACCTGCGGCGCAGCGGGAAGTATATTCTGGCGACGGTGGCGCTCTGCCTGAGCTGCACACTGTTTCTGGCGACCGGCGGCTTTGGCATGGTCAGCCGGGTGCCAAGCGCCGACCGGGTGGAAGAGGTGGAGTTACACCTGTACGGCCAAAATGTTTATTTTGAACGTCTGAATAGCAATGTGGGAACAAATGAGGTGGTAGCAACGTTGAGTTCTCCGGAAGCGATCGACCTTGTCCTGCAGCTACACCAGGCAGCTGTTGAGGAAGGGGAGGACTATCAGGGGCTGCGGGGCAACCATATGAAAATAGAATATACGCTCTCGCCCTTTGATTCTAGCATGTCCCGCGACTACAGTTTTGCTGTCTCCGATTTGGACACTCTGCGGCAGCTGCTGTGCCTGCCCGAGGTGGTGGAGCAGATTTATCCGCCGTTTACCTATCAGGTAAACTATCTGGAGACGGTGACCTGCTACGACAAACTGGGGCTCAACAGTGTCGACATTCCAGCCGAAGACTTTGAGCGGCTGTTGGAAGCGATCCGGACAGACCTGCTGGCGGTGACTCCGGAAAATTACGGCAATGAGCAGCTCGATCCGGTGGTCGGCTATCTGGACTGGAACCTTAAGAATATGGTTTACAGGGACGAGGGGGCTTTTATCATTGGCGATGGTATCCAGGCCGAAGGCTTTGGCAACAGTTCAATGGTTCTACGTGCCTCATACCAGAATACCCTTTCCATTATAGAGGAACTGGGTTTTCACCCTAACGCCTTTTCACTGGAGGGTGCGATAGCGGTCAGCATTTCCGAGCCGGACTATGAGGAGCTCAGAAACATCGGCTTGCTTGCGCCATTGGGCGGCTACTACTTTGAATTTGGCCGCAACGTTCGTGATCTCGACTTTGACAGCAACGACTATCTCCCTTACACTTGGGATGTGACCGACCTCGATATGATGGAGGAAATCATCCGGACCAGCGTGCCGGATTCCGAGTCGCCCTCCTGCGTGCCCATTTATGTGCGCATCCAGTCGGAGGAGGCGGGAAACTTCTGCCGGCAGATGTATATCGAAAACAGTACCCTGCTCTCGATTTTGGAGGGCAGCGGGATACAGGTTCCGTACCTGCTGTCCGCGCAGGAGATCGACGACTTTATCCGCTCACAACCGGAAAGGCCAGATTGGGCTGAACAGGTCGAATACATGGGAGACTATGTATTGGACGAAAAGGACCTGCAGCTGGAGGAGAATGAAATGCCTGCAACACCCGCGATTCTGAATCTGGAAAACGGAATCAGCGTAGCGGAGTACGCCCGGGAGCACAACCTGGACTGGTTCACCGGTAAGACCAACGCGCAGCTGGAAGCGATGGAGTATACCGTGATGCTCGATTCCACCGGTCACGCGGTCCTGTACTGGATGCTGGTCGAATAATAACGAATCCTCCTTTATATTCATCCACATAAAGACAAAAGGGAAGAGCCGTCCGGGTAGGGCGGCTCTTCCCTTTTGCGGGAGAGAAAGAAGGAAGATGGAACGAATTGCCGGAAAGGACTTGACCGCCACCCCGCTTTCCTGATATAATAAATAGGCTATGCGGATATGGCGGAATTGGCAGACGCGCTAGATTTAGGCTCTAGTGGGCTTCCCGTGCAGGTTCAAGTCCTGTTATCCGCACCAAAAAAGTCTAGAGCCTTGAGGGCTCTAGACTTTTTTTGAGATTAGAGAACAGGACTTGAACCATTCAAGCTCCGTTATCCGCACTAAAAAAGTTCGGAGCCATTAGGGCTCCGGACTTTTTTTTGAGGAACCGGGAACAGGACTTGAACCATTCAAGCTCCCCAGGCTGAGCCTGGACGCGATTCGCGCTCCGGGATTTTTGAAAGACTCAAGTCAAGCGGCCCGCGACCGAGAAAAGCTGGCCGCCTTTTATTATGGGAGAGTAGGCTGAGCCTGGACGCGATTCGCGCTCCGGGCCTGATAGTTGTTTTGACTTTTCGGCCCGCGCTAGCAGTGGAAGAGAAATGCTTCCTATTCCAGCTGGAAAAACACCGTCTATTTGTGAGGTGAGAGAATTGTCCGGTGAGATTGAAACCAAGCGCCTGATGCTTCGCCGCTGGAGCGAACACGATGCGCAAGCGCTTTACCAGCTTTGTCTGGATCCCGAACTGCGGCGGTCGGGGATTCATTGGTATGAGAGTGAGGAGGAGAGCGGACGGATTCTGCGGCATTGGAAGGATAACCCGGAGGCGCGGGCCATCGTGCGCCGGGAGGACCAGCAGCTAATCGGCATGATTTCGCTGGAGGACATGAATCGCTATCCGCAATACAAGGAACTGGAATACGCTATTGCGGCGCAGGAGCGGGGAAACGGGTATGCGGTCGAAGCGGTCGAGGCGATGCTGCGGTACACATTTTTGCAGCGCGATATTTCTGTAGTGGCAGCCTGGGTGCGGGCGTTCAATCAGCCAAGCGTCCGTGTGCTGCAAAGATGCCGCTTTACCTACGAGGGAACCCTGCGCAGACACGCGCGGGACAAGGGGGACACCCTGTGTTATTCCATCCTGAAAGAGGAATGGATGGAAAGCCAAAAAGAGAATTTAAAATAAAGAAACAGAGTGTCCCGTGAGGGAGCCGCTGCTTCTTTTGCGATTTATACCCAATGGTGTTTCCGGTATAGAGCTGATAGTAGCGAATTTTCTTTCTTGTTAGTAAGAAAGCGGAAATCAAAAATGTTGCACCCATACTATATGGAGGAAAATTATGGGTGGGGACATAGAAAAATTTTGTTATGCGGCAACCGTACGCTCTTCACCCTTTCCCCAGGATCTTGTGAAAAAGTGTGGAGGGGAAGACGGGAGATTTTTACCCTTTCCCCGTTCGATTGTGAAAAAAGGATGCGCCTTTTTTAAGGCGCATCCTTTTTGGTATGGGCATCTAAAATCAAGGGAGAGGCTATTGTTGTGCGGAGCGCTTTTGCAGCGCCAGCATCGCTTTGGCAAGCTGGTGGCCGATCCAGACAAACAGGCCCATCGCGGCCAGGTAGTCCAGAAAGAAGAAAATGAGCGGCTCCTCAAAATCGAAAAAGACAAACTGCGACTGCAGAAACAGATAGGTGGGGATGGAACGGTGGAAAAAGGCGTAGAGTCCATACAGGGCGGCGAGTGCCCCGGCTGCCTGCAGCACCCTGCGGCGGGTGGGGGAGGGCTTGCACAGCCGCCCGGCCATGACCATCATGCTCCGCCAATGGATGCCCAGATGCAGCGAGAGCAGCACAAAGCCCCAGTAGGCGCACAGAAGGTGCAGCGTCCGGCCAAGGCTTCGCCCGCCGCTGGTGGGCAGAAAGGCGAACACTTCCCGGGAAATGAGCACCGAGCTGACCATTGCGCCGAGCATTGTCAGCAGCATTAGCCCGGCCAGAATGGTCTGCAATAGACGCATCGGTGTATAGCTGCCGCGAAACAGATTTTTGTACCAGCTGCGGTTGAGCAGATGGTGGCAGACAAACAGCACGAACATCGCAAACCCAATCCATTCGTGCGGGCCGCTGCCGATCAGCTCATAGGCCATCAGCAACAGCAGCAGGACGGTCATCCCAATATCGATCCCGATTTTGGCAATCGCTTTTGGTTTCATCTTGCAGACTCCTGTCTTTCTCAAATGGGTTTAGTAGCCGATTTCCTGCAGCCAGGAGGCGACGTCGTCGGCAGCTTCCGGGACGTTCTGTTCGCTGATGGTAAAGCCGTCCTCGATGACGGTGGCGTTTGGCTCCAGCTCCTGAATCGTCTCGATGGTGCGGGAGAAGCGGCTGCCGTTGTGGACGTTGAAGGGGATGATGGTCTTGCCGGAGAAGTCATATTCGTCAAAGAAGCTGTACATCGCCATCGGCAGGTCGGCCCACCAGTTCGGGTAGCCGACAAAGATGGTGTCGTACTGGTCCAGGTTCTCGATGTGGGAGGTCAGCTCGGGGCGAGCATTTTCGTCCTGCTCCTGCGCGGCGTAGTCGATCAGCTCACCGCCGTCGGTCGGGTAGACCACCGAGGTCTGGATGGAGAACAGGTCGCCGCCGGTATTTTGCTGAATCATGTCCGCGATGGCGCGCAGGCGGCCGACCGCTTCACCGTTGACGGTGCTGTAGCTGGCCGAGGCAACCGCGTCCACGCCACTGTTTTCCGCCGCAGTAAAGTAGGCGATCAGAATGTTCGAGCTGCTGCTCTGCTCACTGGAAGCAGTCTCATCGGCGCTTTCTTCTGTGCTGGTGGGCGCTTCCTCGGAAGGCTCGCTGCCGGTTTCCGCGGCGGACTCGGTGGAGGCGTCAGCTTCTTCGCTGGTCTCGGCGGAGGTGTCGGTCTCCTCGCTGGCGTCAGCAGAAGCTTTGCTTTCTTCGCTGGCGTCGGTGGAGGGGGCAGTTTCTTCCTCCTGGTTGCTGCTTTCCTCGGAGGTGGCAGTTTCAGCGCTGCCGGAAGCGGTGGACTGCGTATCGTTGCTGCTGCCGCAGGCGGCACAGGAAAGGGCCAGCGCGGCGGCCAGCAGGATGGACAGGACATTTTTCTTGAGACGAATCATGACTTGAAACTCCTTTCGTTAAAAAAGGCGGCGGTTGTCGGTATTGCCGCAGAGGTTTTTAGACTTTGCGGGTCTTGCCCATGTTGGTGATCATCTCCACGGTGGTCGGGTCATAGTGGGAGAAGAACAGGCTCTTGTTTTCATCCAGCTGGCGGATGGCCTGCATCTCCTGCTCGGTCAGCGTGAAATCAAAGACGTCAAGGTTTTGCTCCATCCGCTCCTTGTGGGTGGATTTGGGGATGACCACCACGTCGCTCTGCAGCAGAAAGCGCAGGGCAGTCTGCGCGGCAGACTTGTTGTACTTCTGGCCGATTTCGTTCAGAATGGGATTGGTGAAAAAGTCGTTGCGTCCCTCGGCGAAGGGTCCCCAGGACTCGTGCTGCACGCCGTACTTTTTCATGTACTGGTGCGCGGCCTGCTGCTGATGGAAGACGTGGGTCTCCACCTGGTTGACCGCTGGAGTGATTTCGGCGAACTGGCACAGGTCGATCAGGCGGTCGGGATAAAAGTTGCTGACGCCGATGGCGCGCAGCTTGCCAGCACGGTAGGCCTCTTCCATCGCGCGGTAGGTGCCGTAATAGTCGCTGAACGGCTGGTGAATCAGCAGCAGATCGATGTAGTCGGTGTGCAGCTTCTGCAGCGAACGGTCGATGGAGGCCTTTGCCTTCTCATATCCGGCGTTGGAGATCCACACCTTGGTGGTCAGGAACAGCTCGTCCCTCGGCACGCCGCATTTCTGGATGGCGAAGCCCACCGCCTCCTCGTTGCCGTAGGACTGGGCGGTATCGATGGCGCGGTAGCCCACCGAGATGGCGTCCAGCACGCAGCGCTCACATTCCTCGCTGCTGACCTGGTAGACGCCGTAGCCAAGTTTTGGCATCTTGACGCCGTTGTTGAGTGTTACATATTCCATCATGATTTCATCCTCCCAAATTGTAATCGATGGCCGCCTGTGCAAAGCGCGGCCACAGTGCTATAGGCTGTGGTTATTTGATCTGTAAAAAAGTTGGCAGGGACGGGCAAAGCGCGTGCCGAGATGTGAAAGCCAGGATGTTTGTTGGCGCGGCAGCTTTAGCGCCGGTCTGCGGTTGTCTTTATTGTAACCCAGAAGTGCCGGGGCGTGAAGTCTCCGTTTGTTACGCAGCAAAAACCGAAAGGTTATAGCTGTTTGTCCGGCTGCGGCAGCCGGCGGAAGGTGTGGGCGTACATCCCAAGCGAGACCGGCAGCATCAAACGGTCATCATCAAACTGACCAATAAAGCAATCCATTTTTTCATCGGGAATCCTCCTTTGGTGGGTTGGAATCGGCGTTTTCAATATCGCTTGGATTGTCTTTATTATAAAAAAATCGAGACTTCGGCAGAAATCTCGATTTGTCATGCAGTAGTTATGAGAAGTTTTATAGTGGGAGAGAAATTTTGTTTGATAGCAGTCGAACAAGCGGGAAATGGGCCTGAGCTTCAGCGAAAAAAATTTTCCACAAGCCCCGGCCCGCGGGCCGAAAGCCAAAATCTCCCGCAAACCATCGACGCGAATTGGGTGCAGGCTCAGCCTGCTACATGAGGGGGGCGAAGGCGCGCAGGAGGGTGCGCAGAATGCGCACAGGCGCCTTGATCGCATGAACCTTCTCCAGGGTGATCTCCTCGCAGATATTCTGGGTGCGCAAAATGTCGTCCTTGACCTGTGCCACCACCGGGGAGAGATAAAAGGCGACCCCGCACTCGAAGTGCAGGTAAAAGCTGCGGAAATCGACGTTGGTGGTGCCCACCACCGCCGTGGTGTCGTCTGAGACAAACATCTTGGCGTGGATGAAACCCGGCGTGTACTCAAAGATGCGCACCCCCGCTTCCAAAAGCTGCTTGTAGTGGGAGCGAGTCACCATGTGGACATACCACTTGTCCGGCACATAGGGGGTGATGATCCGCACGTCCACCCCACTCTGCGCTGCCAGGCAGATGGCGGTGAGCATCTCATTATCCAAAATCAGGTAGGGCGTGGTGATGTAGACGTACCGCCGCGCGTGGTTGAGAATCTGCATGTAGACGTGCTCGGCCAGGTTGCAGGAGTCCAGGGGGCTGTCGCCGTAGGGCTGCACATAGCCCGAACAGGTGCGCCGCTCGGTTGGCAGAAAGTCCTGCAGCTCCAGCGTCTCGTGGCAGGTGAACTGCCACAGCTCCAAAAACATCTCGGTCAGGCCCTGCACCGCCTCGCCGCGCAGCAGCACGGCGGTGTCCTTCCAGTGGCCGTGTTTTTCCTTCTCATTGATGTATTCGTCGGCCAGGTTGATGCCGCCGGTGAAGCCGACGTTGCCGTCGATGACGCAGATTTTGCGGTGATCGCGGTAGTTGGTGGCGGCGTTGAGCTGCGGGTGGAAGGGGTTAAAGACCCCTACCTGAAAACCCTTCTGCCGCAGATAGTCGGCGTAGAGGGCCGGCAGGGTGGTCACGCAGCCAACGTCGTCGTACATGATGCGGATCTGCACGCCGTGGTCGCGCTTTTGCTCGAGAATCTTGAGAATCGAGTCCCACATCTTGCCCGGATGCACGATGAAGTATTCCAGCAGGATGAACTTTTTGGCCCCGCGCAGCTCCTCCAGCAGCCGTTCATAGAAGGTTTCGCCGCTGGGGAAATACTGCGCCTCGGTGTTTTCATACAGCATAAAGCCGGAGCTGTTCTGGATGTAGCCCGCCTGCCGGCCCAGCATGGGATTGTTTTGCTCCAGACGGTCCAGGGGAGCGCTTGCGGCCTTGGGGGCCAGCAGCTGCTGACCGTGGTCGCGGTGAAGCAAGGTGCGGGTGTAGCGCTCGATCTGGCGGGCCATGTGGCGGCTGTTGCGCTTCATGCCGAACATCAGGTAAAAGATGCCGCCCACTAACGGGACGGCCATAATCAGGATGATCCAGGAGATTTTGTAGGAGGGGTTGTCCTCCCGGGGCAGGATGCACAGTACCATCAAAAAGCTCAAAATCTTAAAGGCGATGCTGACCCAGTACTGCCGGGTGCCCAGCTCCACCAGGGCAAAGAGCAGGAGGAACAGCTGCAGCAAAATCAGTACCGCCACAATGAACAGGCGGCTGGTCAGAATTTTGAGCAGCCGCTTTTTGCCGGAACGGCGGGTGGGAATTTGGTTTTTCTGGATGTGCGCGCGCATAGAAACCGAGCACTCCTTTCAGACTGGTTTTAAGGACGCTTGCAGCTCCGGCTAAGAGCCGCTGTAAGCCTGCGGGTAAGCCGCCTGCGCCATTTTGGCAAGCTCGCTGATCATCGGCAGGCCCTTGAGGCGGATGGCGGCAAAATCGACCGCGTACAGCTGTTCGGACTGGACGGCGGGGGTCTGCGCATAGGTTTCACTCTCGATGATCTGCTCGGGGGAGAGGGTATTGTCGTAGAAGATGATCTCCGGCTGCAGCGCGTCCAGCTCCACCTCCGGATATTTCCAGCGGGAACCGAGTTCTCCGAGGTTGACAAAGCCCATCTGGTTGAGCAGCTGGCCCTCGAAGGTCTCGCCGGTAGCCATGGTCAGCGGCAGGTCCGCCAGGTAGATCACCTGCTTTTTGCTGGAAACCCGCACATATTCTGCCGCGGGGGAGATGGCCGCGTCCAACGCCTGCTGGTAGCTTTCCCAGAAGGTTTGGGCGCGCGCAGTGCCCTCCGAGCCGTAGCAGAGGGTGTACAGCTGGCGGTAGCGCTGCTCGATGCTGTCGATGTCCTGCGGCTGCTCAAATTGGATGACCTGCAGCCCCGTCTGCTCCAGCTGTTCCAGGCTGCTCTGGCGCATCTGGGTGGAGACCAGCACCCAGTCCGGGCGCGCGGCGATGATCTGTTCGATGTTAGGGTCCAGCACCGTTCCGCAGTCCACCGTGCCGGAGGAGGAGATGCCCGCGGGGGCGTCGGAACACAGCGCGGTAATCATGCTGGCAACGCCCATGTCCTCCAGCGCCTGTGCAAGGTCGGCGGAAAGGACGGCAAAGCTGTGCGGCCTGGAGGAGATCAGATAAGACTGCTCCCCGATTTCCAGGCGGACGGGGAAGACCTCGGTTTGGGTCAGCTCCGAATAATTTTGTACCTGCGGCTGCTGCTCTCCTTCCAAAAACGAGCAGGAGCCCAACAGCACCGTCACACACAGCAGCAGTGCTGTCAGCATAAATTTTTTGATGCTCCGTTTCATCCCACAAAATTCCTTTCCAAAATGACGAGGATTTTTATCGTTTCACTTTTATTGTAACGGCTGGATGGAGAAATGTCAATTTGCGGGCGGATGGCCAAAGTGGGCCCGGATTATTTTACAGCAAAAACAATCCGACCAGAAATCCGGCCGCAAGGCCGGCGAGAACAAGGCCGATCCAGAAAAGTTTGGTTTGATAAATTTCCTTTTTGCCGTTTTCCGCTTTGTTTTTTTGCTCCATTACAATGCTTTCCTTTCTGCTCAAAAAAAATCAGTCCCTCTGCGCTTATTATAGCATGCCGCCTTCATTTTTTCCACTTTGTTGGGAGAGGTGGACGAGATGGCTGGAGAAAATTTCCAGCATCATTTTTGGCAAAAGCGCATATACTGGCAGGGTGAACTTTTTTTAGATGCAAAGGAGCGTTTGAGTATGGAACACCTTTTTAGCGCCCATCCCCAGCAAGGCGCGGCGCAGCAGGAGACGGGAGTTTGCCCGCAGGAGGGTCAGCTTCGGGAATGCTGCCGCCAGTGGTTTTTGACCGAAGGGGATGTGGACGATTTTATTTTTTATGGTTCGCAGCCGCGGGTCAGCGAGCGGTAAAGGAGAAAGGGAAGGAGCCCTTTCTCCTTTTTTTGTGCAGGGAAATCTGGAAAAGAAAATCTCCCCCAAAGGGAAGAATCCTTTAGGGGAGATACTGCTTTTAGCGAATGTGGTTTTCGTAAACCGGGGTGTAGTTGTCGTCCTGTACCAGATAGACGGTGTCGACGTCCTCGTCAAAGACGCCGGAGTGGACGAACTGCTGGATGTCCGAGTCCAGGAAAAATTTGACGCAGGTTCCGCAGGAGGAACTCAGCTTTCTCGGAACGGGCATCAGCATCGGCTTCTGGCCGGCCTCTCTGAGCTGGCGGGAAAAGTTCACCGCCGCAAAGTGGGTGAAAAAGGTCGCAATGTAGGTCATGTTACCATCCTTTTCTTTTGTAAACGGTGCGGCGGCCCCGACGGCTGCTATTTTTTCAGCGCCAGATAAAAATCCCCGTCCTGTTCGGTGACCGTTACGGTGAAACCGGAATTGGTCGCAAAGCGGGTGACGTTTTCCTTGGCGGTGCCGTTGTCGACGATGATCTCAAAAGCGTTTGCAGAAGGATTTGCCTGCAGGGCTTTTTTGGTCATCAGGACCGGCTGCGGGCAGGAGAGTCCGCGCGCGTCTACAGTGTGTTTGTCTGCCATGATGTTCAGCTCCTTTGCTCTTTGGAAGATGGGGAATTAAGCGTTTTTCTTGGCTTTGAAGGTGTTGACAGCGGCGATGACCAGCATAACGATCAGGCCGATGATGACGGCAGCTTTGCCTGCGGTGGAAGGACCGCCGATGCTGTCAGCGGTGGCAGCGGCGCCGGCAAGGCCAAAGTTGTGCGCAAAAGCTGCGCCGACAATGTAGCCCAGCACGGTGACAGCCGAGTCGGTGTTGCCCTCGCCGGTCAGGATGAGCTGTCTGAGCGGGCAGCCGCCCAGCAGGACCGAGCCGAGACCGACAACCAGCATGCCCATGAAGTTCCAAAGATGTACGGAGTGCGCGATCGGCTGGCCGGAGAAACCGAGGTTGAAGTTGCCGGTGGCCAGGTTGCCGATCAGAGCAGCAACAATAATTGTAACAAATCCGAGCAATAATTTCCAGTCCTTAAAGAGAACCAGGTCGCGGATGCCAGCTACCATGCACATGCGGGATTTCTGGCAGAGCGCGCCAACCACAAGGCCTGCGATCAGAGCGATGATGATGGGGGCGTGCATCGAGCCGGGGCCTTCTTCGCTGGCGGCAAACAGGGAAGGAACCAGCAGGACCAGCACGAACAGCAGCGCCAGGCCGATCGGCAGGGTGACTGCTTCGGAGGTGGTCATCTTATAGGTGCGCTTCAGGGAGAAGCCTTTGTTAAGGAAGAAGATACCGCCCAGGATGCCGCAGGCAAATCCGACCAGGCCGACAACGGCGTTGAGGTCGCCGCCGCCGATACGCAGAACCATGCGCAGCGGGCAGCCCAGGAAGACCAGCGCGCCGATCATGACGAAAGCGCCCAGGAAGAAGCGGGTGACCGGAGCCGAACCGCCCTTAGGCGAAAACTCCTTGCCGATCAGCGCCATAGCCAGCGCGCCTCCGACAAGGCCGACGATTTCGGGACGGAAATACTGTACAGTACCGGTGGTATGCAGCTTGGTAGCTCCGGCGATGTCGCGCAGGAAGCAGGCGATGCAGAAGCCCATGTTTTTCGGGTTGCCGAGCAAAACCAGCGCGACAGCGATCAAACCGATGACCGCTCCGGTGATGACAATGCCGGCGTAAGCCTTTTTGTCCTTCATAAAAAACACATCTCTCTTTCTTCTTTGACAGAGGCAAACTGTCAAATTTTGTTTGTTCACACCTAGTTTACAACAGAGGGGAATAAAAAGAAAATCGTTTTTACCAATTAATTTGCAAAAATGGATAGATTTTATCAATAATGGTAGAATCCAAATAGAAAGATGCTATAATGAAGATAGAAATCTATGCGCTGGCAGAGAAAAAGAAGAGAAAAAGGGGAATCGCTATGAAAAGGGTTTATCTCGATAACGGAAGCACCTCCTACCCAAAGGCTCCCGGCGTGGGGCAGGCGGTCTGCGACTTTATCGAACACATCGGCACCAACGTCAACCGCGGCGGCTATCAGGAGGCCTATGCCGCTGAGGATGTCATCATTGAAACCCGAGAGAAGCTGTGCAGGCTGTTTAACTTTGACAAACTTAAAAATGTTATCTTCACCCCGTCCATCACCTATTCGCTCAACTACATCATCAAGGGCTATCTGCGGCCGGGCGACCATGTGCTGGTTTCCGCGCTGGAGCACAACGCCATGATGCGCCCGCTGAACCAGATGGTCGATCAGGGCGTCACCTTTGACCGCATCCCCTGCAGCCAGCAGGGCGAGCTGCAGCTGGACGCCATCGAGCCGTTACTTAAACCCAACACCAAGGCGATCATGATGCTGCACGCCTCCAACGTCTGTGGTACCTTGATGCCGCTGGAGCAGGTGGGAGAGATCTGCCAAAAGCACGGCCTTACCTTTGTGGTGGACGCCGCCCAGACGGCGGGCTCCTTCCCAATTGATATGAAAAAGCAGCATATCGACGTGCTGGCCTTCACCGGGCACAAGAGCTTGCTTGGCCCGCAGGGCATCGGCGGATTTTTGGTCAGCGACGAGGTTGCCAGCCAGATGATTCCGCTGGTGACCGGCGGCACCGGCAGCATCTCCGACCAGGAGATTCAGCCTGACTTTTTGCCGGACAAGTTTGAGTCGGGCACCCAGAACATCCCCGGCATCTACGGACTGCACGCGGCGCTGGACTATCTGGAAAAGACCGGCATCGACAAGATTCATGCCCACGAGATGGCGCTGTGCAGGGATTTTATCGAGAAGGTGGACGCGCTGGGCACCCCCAACATCCGGCTGGTTGGCACCCGCGATATGAGCAAGCGCGGTCCGGTGGTTTCGCTGGACTTTATCGGTGAGGACAACGCGGAAATTTCCTTCCGTCTGGACAGCGAGTACGGCATCAGCACCCGCTGCGGTATGCACTGCGCCCCGAACGCCCACAAGACGCTGGGCACCTACCCGCAGGGCACCGTGCGGTTTGCCTTTGGTTTTGCCAACACCACGGAGGATGTGGACTGGGCGGTCAGGGCCATCGGTGAAATCCTCCAAAAATCATGACAGGAGCTGTTAATTTTCTGACGTGGGGTGTTTTTTGTCCAAACAGGGACAAGAATTTTGTGATATACTGTCTGCGTGGTCGTTAAATAATATACAAAGTACACAAAAAAACGGGTCGAAAACTTACTATTCGCTCAACAGAAAAACCCTTGAAAAATATTGTGAAATCGGCTATAATAAAAACGATGAAATTGGGAATATCTATTGCCGCCGCAAAAGGCGATAGATGCAATCGATAAAAAGCAGTGAAGCTCTGAAAATGTTCCGATTTCATGCCATTGACAAAACAATATTTTTGGATGAAAGCATCGGGAGAATCCCCACGGGAAACCGCAGGGGTGCCGTAGGGAATAAGCACAGGGGCGGCCAACCCCTGCTTGTAAAAATCTCAGGCCCAGCACCGGTGCTTGACAAATCTCTGGAAATTCTGGCAGGGGAACAAACAGAGCGAAAGGCACGGGTTGAGTTGTTTTTTGCTCTTTTTTTATATCCTGCACATGACAGGGAAAATTTGGAATTTTCGGGAGACAGAGATTGAGATGAAATTTGTCATTGTTACAAATAATCCAAAGGTTCGCGACGATCTGGGAAGCGAGTTCGAGGTCGATTTTGCCGACATCACCTATCGCGAGGTGCTGTGCAAGGTGCGCGACATGATCTATGAAGGGCACAAGCTTTTGACCCATCCGCTTTCGGGCAGCGTCAAGCCCAACGAGACGCCATATAAATCCATTCTGGTCGGCAAAACCACCGGCAAGATGGATCCGCAGGATGCCTCCATCATCGAGAACAGCATCATCACTGCGGACAAGTTCAGCGTCAAATTTCCCAATATGCCGCAGAGTGTGCGGGAGGATTTTCAGCTGATTGACTCCACCCTCATCCGCTCCGCGCTGTCCAGCATACCGGACGTTTTTTAAACATTACGCGCTTACATCGGGCCTCTTTTTTACAGGGTTCGGTTTAAGAAAGATAAAGGGTTTTATATTAACAAGGAGGTGTTCGCTTTGAAAAAGTTGGAACTCGGCAATATTCTTATTCACGATGTTCAGTTTTCAAACGAAGGTTCAAAAGTAGAAAACGGCGTTTTGTACGTTAACAAAGAAGAAATCTGCAAAATCGCTCTGGAAGATGAAAACATCGCTTCCTGCGAAGTTTTCCTCGCTCGTCCAGGCGAAAGCGTCAGAATCACCCCGGTTAAGGATGTCATCGAGCCTCGCGTAAAGGTTGAGGGTCCTGGCGGCATCTTCCCAGGATGGATTGCAAAGGTTGACACCGTTGGCGAAGGCAAGACCAACGTCCTCAAGGGCGCTGCTGTTGTTACCACCGGTAAGATCGTAGGCTTCCAGGAAGGTATCATCGATATGTCCGGCCCGGGCGCTGACTACACCCCATTCTCCAAGACCTACAATGTTGTAGTTAAGATGGAGCCAAAAGAAGGCCTCAAACAGCATGAGCATGAGTACGCTCTGAGAATTGCTGGCTTCAAGATTGCCTGCTTCCTGGGCGAGCTGGGCCGCAACATCACCCCAGACGAGGTTAAGGTTTACGAATTCGACAACATCGTTGAGTCCGCAGCAAAATACCCGAACCTGCCAAGAGTTGCTTACGTTCAGATGCTGCAGTCCCAGGGCCTGCTGCACGACACCTATGTATACGGCGTTGATGCGAAGAAGACCCTGACCACCATCATCACCCCAACCGAGGTTATGGACGGTGCAATCGTTTCCGGTAACTGCGTATCCTCCTGCGATAAGAACCCAACCTACGTTCACATGAACAACCCTGTTGTTACCGACCTGTTCGAGCAGCACGGAAAGACCCTGAACTTCGTTGGCATGATCATCACAAACGAGAACGTATACCTGGCTGACAAAGAGCGTTCCTCCAACTGGTCCGCTAAGCTGGCTAAATACCTCGGCTGCGATGGCGTTATCATCTCCCAGGAAGGCTTCGGCAACCCGGATACCGACCTGATCATGAACACCAAGAAGATCGAGGCTGAGGGCATCAAGACCGTTATCATCACCGACGAGTACGCTGGCCGCGACGGTAAATCCCAGTCCCTGGCTGACGCTGACCCGTCTGCTGACGCGGTAGTAACCGGCGGTAATGCAAACCAGGTAATCGTACTGCCTCCAATGGAGACTGTATACGGCCACCTCGAGTTTGTAGACACCATCGCTGGCGGTTCCGCAAACAACATTGACGCTCACGGCAACATCACCGTTGAGATCCAGGCGATCACCGGTGCTACCAACGAAACAGGCTTCAACTACCTGTCCGCTAGATAATAGGAAGGGGAAGAATCACGATGAGCAAAATCAGAGTAGTACAATACATTAACCAGTTCTTCGCTCAGATCGGTGGCGAGGAAAAAGCTGACATTCCAGCTGAGCTGCGCGAAGGTCCGGTAGGCCCAGGTCTTGCGCTCAACCAGGCTTGGGGCGATGAGGCAGAAGTTGTTGCTACCGTAATCTGCGGCGACTCCTACTTCAACGAGAACCTTGAAAAAGCACAGGCTGAGGTTCTGGAGATGGTTAAATCTCAGAATCCAGATCTGTTCATTGCTGGTCCTGCATTCAACGCTGGCCGTTACGGCGTAGCTTGCGGCACCATCGCAAAAGCAGTTCAGGACAACCTGAACATCCCGGTTCTGACCGGTATGTACGTTGAGAACCCAGGCGCTGACATGTTCAAGGGCGATGTTTACATCGTTTCCACCAAGAACAGCGCTGCTGGTATGAGAGATGCTGTTAAGAAGATGGCTCCTCTGGCTCTCAAGCTGGCTAAACATGAGCCAATCGGTGCTTCCTGCCAGGAAGGTTACATCCCGAACGGCGTTCGTGTAAACTTCTTCGAGAAGGAAAGAGGTTCCAAACGTGCAGTTGACATGCTGATCAAGAAGCTCAACGGCAAAGAGTTTGTTACCGAGTTCCCGATGCCTTCCTTCGACCGTGTTGCTCCAAACCCGGCTGTTAAGGATATGGCTCACGCCACTGTTGCTCTGTGCACCTCCGGCGGTATCGTTCCAAAGGGCAACCCGGATCACATCGAGTCTTCTTCCGCTTCCAAATACGGCGAGTACGACATCACCGGCGTTATGGATCTGACCTCTGACGCTTGGGAAACCGCACACGGCGGCTACGACCCAGTATATGCCAACGAGGACCCAGACCGCGTTCTGCCGGTAGACGTTCTGCGCGAAATGGAAAAAGAAGGCAGAATCGGCAAACTGTACCACTACTTCTACACCACTGTAGGTAACGGTACTGCGGTTGCTTCTGCAAAAGCATTTGCTGAGGAGTACGCTAAGAAGATGAAAGATGACGGCGTGGATTGCGTCATCATGACTTCTACGTGAGGAACCTGCACACGTTGCGGCGCAACGATGGTAAAAGAAATCGAACGTGCTGGCCTGCCGGTTGTTCACATCTGCACAGTTACCCCAATTTCCATGACCGTTGGTGCTAACAGAATTGTACCTGCGATCGCTATTCCTCACCCGCTGGGCAACCCTGCTCTGACCATGGAAGAGGAGAAACACATCAGAAGAAAGATCGTTGAAACTGCTCTGGAAGCTCTGGAGACCGAAGTTTCCGATCAGACCATCTTCGAGGTTAAATAATTCATTTTATTTGCTTCTTAAAGGGAAGTGTTGGGGAAAGGGATTTTCCCTTTCCCCGGCAAATCCTTTGAGAAAATATATTTAGGGAGACGAGTACAATGGATAAAGTTTATGACATTATCGTATTAGGTGCAGGTCCTGCAGGTCTGACTGCCGCTTCTTACGCTGGCCGTTCTAGAATCGACACCCTGCTGATTGAAGGCGAGAAAGACGGCGGACAGATCGTTATCACCAACGAGATCGAAAACTATCCAGGCTGCCTGGAGGAAGAATCCGGCCCGTCCCTGATCGCAAGAATGACAAAGCAGGTTGAGAAATTCGGCGCTGACCGCGTTACCGATACAATCGTTGATGTGGAGCTGGATGGCAAGATCAAACACCTGAAGGGCAACCACGGCGATTACTATGCAAAAGCTCTGGTTATCGCTACCGGCGCTTCTCCGCGTCCGATCGGCTGCAAAGGTGAAAAGGAATTCACCGGCAAAGGCGTTTCTTACTGCGCTACCTGCGATGCAAACTTCTTCGAAGATTTTGAAGTCTATGTAGTAGGCGGCGGCGACTCTGCAGTTGAGGAAGCTATGTACCTCACTAAATTCGCCCGCAAAGTAACCATCATCCACAGACGTGACGAGCTCAGAGCTGCTAAGTCCATCCAGGAGAAAGCTTTCGCAAATCCGAAGATGAACTTTATGTGGAACTCCACCGTTGAGGAAATCAAAGGTGACGGTGTGGTAACCTCGATGATCATCAAGGACACCAAGACCGGCGAGCTCAGAGAAGTAAAAGCAGACGAAGATGACGGCACCTTCGGTATCTTTGTATTCATCGGCTTCGATCCAAAATCCCAGCTGTTTGAAGGCAAACTGGAGATGAACAACCGTTACATCGTAACCGACAAGTACATGCACACCAGCGTTCCGGGCGTATTCGCTGCCGGCGACGTTATTGAAAAGCATCTGCGTCAGGTTGTAACTGCTTGCGGCGACGGTGCGGTTGCTGTTACTGAGGCTCAGCGCTACATAGAGAGCCTGGAGGACTAGTTTAGCCCGACTAATTTAGTCATCCATTCTTTTTCAAAACAAAGGGACAAGCAAAAGTTTTGGTTTTTGAGAGTTTGAAGCCGGCTTTTGGATAAGTTCCAAAATCAATATGAAGATGGCATATGCACCTTTTATACGGTGATGTACCGCTTTTCAAGAAGGAGATTTTGCAATTATGGTTGAACTGACTAAAGAAAATTTCGAAGCTGAAGTTGAGCAGGCTGAAGGCTATATCTTTATCGACTTTTACGGCGACGGCTGCGTACCATGTGCTGCTCTGATGCCGCATGTACACGCTCTGGCTGACAAATATGCTGACAGCAAGCTGAAATTCTGCGCAATGAACACCACCAAAGCTAGACGTCTGGCTATCAAACAGGGTGTTATGGGTCTGCCGGTTATGGCAATCTACAAAGATGGCAAACAGGTAGAAGCGCTGGTTAAAGACGAGTGCACCCAGGATTCCATCACTGCTCTGGTTGAGAAATACGTCAACATGTAATTGTTCGGGTTATTCCGAGCAATTGACGCCGCGCTCCTGATGCATAGCAAACAGGAAACGGCACACTACTATTAACCAAGACAGCATAAGGCTGTTTTGATAAACCGGTGATTCGGTTCGCCGGAGAAAGAAATAAGGAGGAATTGTCATGAGCCTTTTGAATGGTAAAAAAGTTATCATCATCGGCGACAGGGACGGCGTTCCAGGCCCAGCAATTGAAGCTTGCGCGAAAACTGCTGGCGCTGACGTAGTGTACTCCGCTACAGAATGCTTTGTCTGAACCGCTGCTGGTGCAATGGATTTGGAAAATCAGAAGAGAGTTAAAGATTTCGCGGATCAGTATGGTCCAGAGAACGTAGTTGTTCTGCTGGGTGCTGCTGAGGGCGAAGGCGCTGGTCTGGCTGCAGAAACTGTAACCAACGGCGACCCAACTTTTGCAGGTCCATTGACAGGAGTTCAGTTAGGACTCACAGTATATC
>OGGQ01000889.1_pt1 | contig 41853 bp, 54 predicted proteins | sample 1571191 | NCBI WGS metagenome assembly OGGQ01 (sample SAMEA2582061, study PRJEB24529) | metagenome | biome: Human gut stool | place: China | collected 2011
AAAAAAAAAATAGATGAAGAATTGCAATTGTATTTTCCTAAACTATTCGACGACGCCACGGTTAAAGAGTATTACGACCAATTGAAGCAACGCACGATGTTAATGTTGGATGCGATAATAAAGGGGGACGAAAGCGACAAACGGGAAGAAATAGACCATATTACGACGTTGTTGTTGACTTATACAAAACCCAAATCGTTTAGCGGGTCGGATAGCGTGGAAATACAATACGACAAGCAGTTTGAAAATATGTGTTTGATGTTGTCCCAACATTTGCACGTAAACCCAAAATCGTTTACCGTTTTGGAATATTACAACGCATTTGAATACATTAAGGAGCAAGCGAAAAAAGCAAGCAGAAAAAGCCAAAATAAGGCGATTTAAGGTGTTTTATTTTTCAGACGACAAATTATACATTTGAGAAAAGAAAATTGATTGTAGGGCAAATTGCCCGAAAATAACAAAAACAAATAGTCGGATATATGGCAGATAACAACAACCCAATTAAATATTCTGATTTGGTAAGCCCCGATAATTCGATTACTGATTTGATAAAGCAATTGGATGAACTTTCAGACGCATATACAAATGCGTTGAAAAATATTAGGGCGGAAGCAATTCAGTTGGCGGCGGTTCTGCAAAAGGTTTCCGGGGCAACCGAGGACGGCAGGAACACAACCAAGAAAGCCGCAGACGATGCGGAACGTTTGGCACGTGCGCAACGTGATTTGGCGTTTGCAGAAAGCGAGAACGCCAAAAAGTTAGCCGAGTTAAAATTGGCACAGCAGGAAGCGAACCAAATTAATAAACTGATTGTGAAAATAAATCAATCCGCCGAGGGTAGTTATAACCGTTTATCGGCGCAATATTCATTGAATAAGATTTATTTAAACAACATGACTAAAGCCGAACGGGAAAACACCGAGGAGGGGCGAAAATTGGTTGCACAAACCAAAGAAATATACGAAGAAATGAAACGTTTGCAGGAAGCAACCGGGAAATTTCAATTGAACGTCGGAAATTATACGGAGGCGTCCGACGCAATTATTGCGTATGGCGACAAATTAAAAGAAACGTTAGGTTTAAATAGCGCATTTGGCGAAAGTCTTTTGGCGTTAGGACGTGGCGGGGCTGAAAGTAAAGCCGTTTTTACAGCTATTGGCGACGGGGCAAAAGCATTGGGAAAAACTTTGTTGGGATTACTTTCAAACCCGGTTTTTTTGGCGATTGCCGGAATTGCGGCGGCGGGTGCGGCGTTTAAATGGTGGTACGATTATAACGCCGGGTTAGTTGAGGCAACGAGATTGACGCAACAATTTACCGGGAAAAGTGGCGATGATTTGAAAGCGTTTAGAAATGAGGTGCAAGCCGTCGCAGATTCGTTCGGCGCAGATTTCCGGGAAACATTGATTGCAACAAACGCATTATCAAAACAATTTGGTATTTCTGCAAATGAGGCATTGCAGTTGGTTAAGGATGGTTTTTTGTCCGGAGCCGATGCGAACGGGGAATTTTTAGACACGTTGAAAGAATACCCGGCATATTTCAAAGAGGCTGGAATATCAGCAGACCAATTTGTTGCGATTGTAGCCCAAACAAACAAAATGGGTATCTTTTCGGACAAAGGCGTTGACGCAATTAAGGAGGCAAATTTGCGTTTGCGTGAAATGACGACGGCGACGGCGGCGGCTTTGGACGGTATCGGTATTTCGTCGGAACAAGTTCAAAAAGATTTGCAGACCGGAACCAAAACAACGTTCGATGTTATACAAGACGTTTCCGCAAAATTGGCAGAATTGCCGGATAATGCGGCAACGGTCGGGGCTGCAATTGCAGATATATTCGGGGGTCCCGGAGAGGACGCCGGATTGCAGTATTTGCGCACGTTGAAAGATATTTCAACAAACATGGATGAAGTAAAAGGGAAAGCCGGAGTTTTGGCGCAATTGCAGGAGGAACAATTGCAAAGCCAAATTGAGTTGCAAAACGCATTATCCGGGTTGTTTGACGCAACCGGAGGAAATTTTGAAACGTTGACAACGCAGGCAAAAGTTTTTGTTAACCAAGGATTGACGGCGATAATAAAAGGGGTTATAGATGTTGTCAATTACTTGATTGAGTTATACAATGAAAGTGTTTTGATACGTGCAATTTGGAATGGGATTGTTGCCGGATTCAAAACAACATTTGATACGTTGGGAAATTTGTTTGGATTCTTTATTGATATAGTCAAAGCAACCGGAACCGCATTAAAGGGGGCGTTTACGTTAGATTTTGACGACGTAAAAAAAGGATTGGCAGATTATGCAGCAGCGTACGGAAATTTGGTTAAAGCCCAAGTTAAAGACATAACAGAAAATTTCCAAGAGGGTTTGGAGGGTATGCAAAAGAAAATAAAACCGTTAACAATCCCGGTTTCTGTTGGAGATACCCCGACGCCACAAACAGACAATAAGCCCGTAACGACACAGAACCCAACCGTAACGCCAAGGGGTAAAAGCGATGCGGAAAAGGCAGCAGAACAACAAGCAAAGCAAATTGAAGCGGCTTATAAAAAGAATTTGGAGGCAACCCGGAAATTGCAGGATGTACAATTGCAGTTGGAAACCGACGAATGGGCAAAGCGTAGGCAGCAAACGCAATATCAGTATTCCCGACAGATTGAGGATTTGCAACACCAATTACAGACCGAAAAGGATTTGAACGAAACCGGACGGCAGGCGATAAACGCAACAATTACGGCGTTAGAACAGCAGCAGACAGAGGCGTTGTTGAAAATAGAGCAAGAACGGCAGTTGCAAGAATTGGCATTGCAGAAAGAAAGCATTGAATTACGTTTGCAAGCGGTTAAGCAGGGAAGCGAGCAGGAACGACAATTGCGTATGCAGTTGTTAGAGAATGAAAGACAAACAGCATTGTTGCAGAATGAGCAAAAGCCGACCGGACAACAGCAGGACGCCGGGGTAATTAATGCCGGATTTGACGTTAAGGGAAGCGCAATTGCCGACGAATATTTGCAAACGCAATTAATGATGTTTGACCAACAACAAGCGTTGGCGCAATCTGAATTTGATTTATTAAGAAATTCAGAAGCCCGGAAAACCCAATTCCGTTTGCAGGCAGAAAAGGAACGTTTGCAAAAGGTATTAGAATTGAACGAGCAAGCAGCCAATAAATTGTCAGATGTTGAAGTACAAACAATTCAAAACACAATAAAAAAGATTGACCAAGAAATTGAGCAGTCAAAAGGAGAGGAACGAGGAACAGACATTTACGGTTTGTTTGGGCTTAATTTGGACGACGACCAAAAGGAGGCAATAAGTACGTCCGTATCCTTTGCAATGGAGCAATTACAGGTATTTTTAGATGCGAAATTGCAAGCCGCCGAAGCCGCCGTAAATGCCGCCGACAAAGAGGTTGAAAGCGCACAACGCACGTTGGACGCCGAAAGGGAAGCACGGGCGAACGGTTATGCCTCAAACGTGGTTATGGCACAAAAGGAGTTGGATTTGGCAAAGCGGAACCAAGAAAAGGCGTTGAAAGAGCAACAGAAAGCGCAAAAGGCACAACAGGCAATACAGACAATCCAACAAATCGGAAACCTTGTAACGGCGTCCGCTTTGATTTGGTCGCAATTGGGGTTCCCGTTCGCAATCCCGGCAATCGCTGTTATGTGGGCTTCATTTGCCGCCGCCAAAATTAAAGCCGCACAAATGAGTAAAGCCGCCGAGGGTTCGGAAAGTTACGGGGAGGGCACGGTTGAATTGTTGGCGGGCGGTTCCCACCAATCCGGGGACGACGTGGATTTAGGAACCAAACCGGATGGAACCCGGAGGCGTGCCGAGGGCGGGGAATTTTTCGCCGTTATCAATAAACGTAATTCCCGCCGTTTCCGTCGTTTAATCCCGGACGTAATAAATAGTTTGAACCGGGGAACATTCCCCCAAAAGTACCTTAATGCCTACAATACCGACGGCATTAATGTAACGGTTCAACAAAATAACGCACCGGATTTGCGGGATTTAAAAGACGATGTAAGGGAGATTAAGGAACAAAACCGCCGCCGTCGTTACGTCGATGGCAACGGCAATGTTATTGAGGTTTACAAGAATTTGACACGTAAAATTAAAAATTGATATGAACCCGATTTATAGACATTCATTTGTAAATGCGTTTTTAGCGAACGGGGCGATAAGTAAAACAACCGGGAACATAAACGGGAATAGTACAAATACCTATTATACCCGTACTTTTGTCCCGGTTGGGAATGTGTACCCCCGCAAATTGTTTCAGAATTACACCCCGCAAGACGGGGGCGCATTTTACGATAGCAATAAAAAAATTATCGGCGGTTGGGGAAGCGACCCGTTCGCCACAAATACGGAATTTGACATACCAAGCAATGCCGCATATATCCGGTTTAATGTAAACAAAGCGCAATACGCCAACGGGACGGCATGGTTGAGATTGGGAACGTTGGACGCCCCGAACGTCTTACAAGGTCAAACCGTGTATCCGATTTATAAGGACGATTTGGCAAAGGAGTACGAATTAGAAACCAACCAACGGTTTTATCGTGCCAAATTATCCGGCAAAATTACCTTTGTCCGGGATGATTACGACTATATAAACCGTCAATCGTTCGACAATGAATTTTTGTATTGCATTGAAAAGAGCGACGACGGCGGGCGTACATGGTTCCAATACTTTCAAGGCAAGTTTATGAAAACCGATTGCACGTTTACCGATTACGATAAAAAGGTTGTTGTACAACCGGACGCAATCGACGATTATAACGACGTGTTGGCGGGATTGGAAAAGGAATACAATTTAATAACGTTAGCCCCGACAATCCAACGGATAACCATAAACAAACGCCCGCTTATTCAAATATATGTTCCGGGCGATAGTGTTGTTTCGTGTTTTTTGGGCGGTACGAATTGGGAACAAGACGCAAACGCCACGACCGACCAAAACGCACTAATACAAACCTATCATTTTGCACTATGTAATATTTTGAAAGAAATACAAATTACGTCGCACGGTTCCCCGGCGGTAATATCCGGGCTTTATACCGGGCGAATGGCGACAGATGCAAGTGCAGACGTTTTCGAGGGGAAATTATACCCGGAATTAAACGTAAATTATTATATCTATATTACGCAACAAAGAATTGACGGTTTACCGTTTGGGGCTGTTGCGGTCGAGATACGCAAACAATCCGATGATACGGCAATGTTTCGTTATACAAAGGTTACAACGTCGCCTTTTGATACATTGGAGTTTGATTTAACCGCTGTTGAGGGTTCCGGCGCAACGGGTACAATGCACGCCGATATGAAAAGTTATAATATATACGCCCGGTATTTGTGCGACGTAGAGAAAATCGACGACCTTAATACATATCCATTGCCCGCCGATGATATAGTTGATAATAACCGTAATTATAGGCGTGCGATTGGTTACGCAATCGACGTGGCGTTTATTTCAAACAACTTTTCAGACACCCCGACCGAGTGGGGATTAGCGGATAACGGAAAGTATTTTGCGCCGCCCTATTCCATTTACGGACAAACGTTTTATCCAATTGCCCGGTCAACGTGGCGTTATGCGTCGTTGTGGTTTGGGTTTTATTTGATGGATTGGTTATTAGAGGAAAAAGCGAGGAAAGAATATACTTTGCGGGATGCGTTCCCGGTTGCGTCTTGTATATCCGTTTTGCTCAATCAGATTGCACCGGGTATAACGCACGCAGCCACGGCGGAATACAGCCAATTTTTATACAGCGGTAACAACCCAATATCCGGGTTGAATTTCCGTTTGCTTGTATCACAGAAAACTAATATTATAAACGGGGAATATCAGCAACCCGCACAAAAAGCCCCGACGACCTTACAACAATTTACTAATATGTTACGGGATTGTTTCAAATGCTATTGGTTTATTGAGGACGGCAAATTTAAAATTGAGCATATCCAATATTTCCGCAATGGCGGTTCTTATTCCGGCGGGGTTGTGTTAAGCCACGATTTGACAAAGGAATTGAATTTGCGCAACGGGAAATCGTGGGCGTTCAACACGTCGGAATATTCGTTTGATAAGGTCGATTTGCCCGAACGTTACCAATTTGAATGGATGGACGACGTTACGGCGGCTTTTGAGGGATTGCCGATACAAGTAATTAGTAAATATGTAACGCCCGGAAAGGTTGAGGAAATTAATATATCAAATTTCACGTCCGATATTGATATGATGTTATTAAACCCCGGCAACATGAGTTCCGACGGGTTCGCCTTATTTGCCGCCGTTCCGCCAACGTCCGGGTCGCAATGGATATTGCCATTTACCCGCCAAACAATAAACGGCGTCGAATACTTTTTGCAAAATGGATATTTGGCGTTTATTAATTTGCAAATGCCTTATTGGATGTATGATTTACCCGCCCGTCGTGTATCAATAAACGGTTCCGAGGTTTACGCATACGGTATTGAGAGAAAGAAGAAACAAACGTTTAGTTTTCCGGCAAATGACGACCCAAACCCGATGCAACTAATAAAAACGTATATCGGTAACGGTCAAGTTGATAAATTAAGCGTAAATTTGTGTAGTCGAAACATTAAAGCAACGTTGAAATATGATACAGAATAACAATATAAGCGTATTGCCGTGGTACACGTCAATAGAGCAGCAGAACCACCGTAAAAGTTACGCATACGGGCAAATATACCCATTGTTCGCACCGGCTGATAGATTATTGCCGTTTCAGATAATAAGAAATACCCGTTCAAATTCTGTTACGTCTGTTATTCTATATGATAAAACCGGAAAACAAATTGCAAATATAACAACATACATGAGGGAAACCGGATTGCAAGTTGTCCGGTTTAAGTCGTTGGGATATGATGTAATATTATACCCGGCAATATTACCCATGTCGTTAAATCAGTTTGACGGAATTTATTATTTGCGGTTATCTGATGGCGTTCAAACGTGGTATTCTGAAATGTTTACGGTTGTGCAGGACGTTTCCGGTTATTTGAAAATCGATTGGTGGGACATTGAAAATTTAGTGTTTGACGCCGGACAAATAGTTTATAAAAATCCGACATTCAAAAACACGTTATATCTTTGTACCGAGTTAGGAAAACCGGATTATGAATTTGAAGAGGACGGAGAGGAAAGGGACGGTTATTTTTTCCCGGAAAAACAAATTTCGGTAAAGACGTTCAAATGTACTATATTAGCACCGGAGTACCTTTGCGATGCTATGCGATTTATTCGTATGGCTGATTATGTACATATAACAGACAAATACGGCAGGGAATACGATTGCGACACGTTTTTAATTACCCCGAAATGGCAAACGCAGGGGGATTTGGCAAGCGTGGAAATTGAGTTTAAAACAAATACCGTCGTCAAGAAAATAGGACGTAGCTATATAATAGCAAACAAAGGAGATTTTAACGGCGATTTCAATAATGATTTCAAGAACAATTAAATTATTAGATTATGGGAAATTACGAACAATTAAAACAAGCGGTTTCCGATGTAATTAAAACAAACGGGAACCAAGAAATTACCGGGGCAATAATGCAAAATGCTTTATTGTCTATTATTTCAACGGTTGGAAGTAACGCAACATTTGCAGGAATTGCAACACCGGAAACAAATCCGGGAACCCCCGACCAAAATGTTTTTTATATAGCAACAGAAAACGGAATTTATTCAAATTTTGGCGGTATTACTATACAAGACGAAGTTGTCATATTTTCAAATAAAAATGGGAGTTGGCAAAAAAATGTAACTAGTATTGCTACAAGCAATAATTTATTACAAATAGAAAAAGAACTTGAAAATGTAAAGATTAGTACACAAGGGGTTATTATCAATAGTGATGGGATAACACCTAATTTGTCAAATTATGTTTGGGCTGATGTAAAATTACCTTTGTTAGCAAATGTAGAATATCTTTTGAAAATAAGCGGGAATTTAACATTGGATTCAAGTGCGGTTTCTCCATATTATCAAATAGTAGGAACAAATTTGCAAAGTCAAGGAAGTATAATTGATACGTATATTTCTAAGCAAACATTTGTTGAAGAAAACGTTGAAATAAAACCGACCCAAGACGTTTATTTAAGAATTAGAGTAAGAGGTTACAAAAGCGGAGAAATAAACATTGAAGTAAACGGCGAAGTATTAAGAAGAATAGAAGATTTACAAAATCAAATAAATAATATTAGTACAGACACCGTAAAAGGGTTGTTTGATAAAGAAGAACAAATATTTTTTGAAGTAAAAGACAATTATTTGTGGTCGTCGCCAAATACAGAACCAATAGCACGACCGGGTTTTAGTTGCACTGATAAGATTGCAATTAAAAAAGGAGAAACCATTAAAACAAAAGATTGGGCATTTGCTTCATACGCTGCAATGCTTTTTGATAATAACGGAAACATTGTGAAAGATAGAATAAATCGCAATGAATTTGTTACAGAGAGCGACGGTAGTAAAACATACGTTATACAAGATGAAAATGTTGCATATATCGGATTAAATTATTTGGGGGGTTATTCTAATAACCCAATTGCGAAAATATATGTAGTTCATCTTGAAAATGAGTTTAATTACTTTCTGATAGAAGAAAAAGTACAACAGCAAATAGACGAAAGTATAAAAGTTGCTGATTATAGTAGTATTGACGTTTATATAATAGCCGGACAAAGCAACGCTGATGGGAGGGGATATATTAACCAATTGGAAGCAGCCTATAAAAGAAGATATACAATACCGTATTTATGGCAGAATAGAATAAACAGCATTGAAAATATATATAGTCCAACGTCAACATTAAAAGACAGATTTGGCGTTGAATTATCAATTGCAGGAGAATTAGAATTTAGAAACACAAATGCAATTATATTAAAAAGGGCTATTGGTGGAATACCATTATACCCGTTATCAAGTTATTCGTATTGTTGGAAAATAGGAGAAAGTAATTCTATGTATCCTTTATTAAAGACAATGATAGATACAGTAAAAGAAATAAATGATGGTAAAACAATTAATTGGAAATTTGTTTGGCTTCAAGGTGAAACGGATGCAGAACACCAAGAGGCGGCAGCAGCATATCAACAAAATATGGAAGAACTTATTTCGCAATTAAAAACAGATACGTCAGAAAGTATAAAAATTGCGATAGGAAAGTTAAAAGAAAGTACATACGGCGATTATATAGCGGAAGTAAATCAAGCATTTGAAAATATAGCAAGTTCTGATGTAAATGTAACCGTTGTTGATACTGATAGCTTACAATTGTATGATGCTTATCATTACACAACAGATAGTTTTAACAAATTAGGAATAATGATGTATAACGCATTAAATTCATAAAAATGGAAAAGATATTTAATTGGGAGCAATGGCGGATAATAGCCATTTCAGCAGCAAGCCCGGTTTTAGGGTATTTGACGCCAACAAAGGGGTTTGTGTATGCTTTAATAGTAATGTTTGCGTTTAATATTTGGGCAGGAATGAGGGCGGACGGCGTGGCGATTGTGCGATGCAAAAACTTTTCGTTCCGTAAGTTCAAAAACGCATTGTGCGAATTTCTGTTGTATCTGTTTATCGTGGAGGCGATTTTTGTAATAATGAAAAATTGCGGCGATGAAAATGCGGCGGTTATCGTGGTAAAATCACTAACATACGTGTTTATGTATGTGTATTTGCAAAATGCGTTCCGCAATCTGATTATTGCGTACCCCCGGAATTTGGCGTTACGTATTATTTACCATGTTATCCGTTTGGAGTTTACAAGGGCTTTGCCGTCGCATTTGCAACCGATAATTGACAGATTGGAAAAAGAATTTGGGGACGACCCCGACAAAAACAATAAAAAGAAAGGAGAAAACGAAAATGAGTAAAATTGTAATTATTGACAACGGACACGGAAAAGAAACAGCCGGAAAGCGTTCCCCCATTTGGGGGGACGGTTCCCAATTGTTTGAATGGGAGTTTAACCGTGACATTGTGCGACGTATCGCCGCCAAATTGGACGATTTGGCGATTGGGTACGAGATATTGACCCCGGAAACAAACGACGTGTCATTGGTGGAACGTTGCCGCCGAGCAAATGAGATTTACCGCAATTACAACGAAAAGGCGTTTTTGGTATCCGTCCATGCCAACGCCGGAGGCGGTACGGGTTGGGAGGTTTACACGTCGCCCGGAGAAACGAAAGCGGATGCAATCGCCACGGTATTTGCCGAGGAAGCGCAACGGGTATTCGTCCCGGACGGTTGGCGTATGCGTTTCGATTATGCCGACGGCGACCCGGATAAGGAAGCGGCGTTTTATATCCTCAAACACACGAGTTGCCCGGCAATCCTTACGGAAAACTTTTTCATGGATACCGAAAAAGATTGCCGTTTCATAATGAGCGACGACGGGCGGGAGCAAATCGCAGATATGCACGTTGCCGCAATCAAAAGGGTTGTTAAACTTTAATTCATAACGAACGCATGAAAAAGTATTTGATTTTAGCGGCAATCATTTTGGCGGTTGCCGCCGCCTTTTGGGTGCAACACGTCAAAATAAAGAGGTTGACCGAGGAACGGGACAGATACCGGAGCAATACCGAAATACTATTGCAGGACGTCAAGACGTACCAAACGAAAGACAGTTTGAACGCAATCAAAGTCGGGAATTTGGAGTTGTCATTGGCGGAATACAAAAAGTACCGGGCGGACGATTTGGCGTTGATAAAGACGTTGCAGGCAAAGAACCGGGATTTGGAACGGATTACAACAACCCAAATGGAAACAATCAACGAATTGCGGGCAACCGTCCGGGATAGTGTTGTATATTTGCCCGGCGATACGGTTACGACCGTTTTACGATGCGTCGATATTGTCGAACCGTGGTTTGAGTTGCACGGATGCGCCACGCCGGACGGACAATTTACCGGGACGCATATAAACCGGGATAGTCTGTTGATTGTCGAAACGGTACAATACAAACGGTTTTGGGGGTTCCTTTGGAAAACCAAAAAGATAAAGAACCGGGAAATTGATGTTGTAAGCAAGAACCCGGCAACAAAAATATTGGGCGTTGAGTTCGTAACCATAGAAAAGTAACTTTTATTGTTCATAATACCGGGAAACGGGGATTGTAACCAAGCGTTGCAACCCCGTTTTTGTTTTTGCCCGTTTTTAGCCCCGTATTTCGATTATTTTGTTTGAATGGATAATGTACCCACCCCGGCAAATAAAGTGGCTTAAAATGAAAATTCGCCAAAAATAACTTTACAGGGAGCCGAAAGAAACTTTTTTTATCCGCAAATCGAAAATAAAAAAAATTCTTTTGGTAGTTAAAATAAAATGCCTTATATTTGTGCCATGTTAATAAAACGACCGGGCGTTTTCCCGGTAACAAAAAGAGCGATACAATGAAGCCCGCAGATATTTACAACGGTTTGGAATATACAACAAGAGAGATTAACCGTACTTTCAAAATCAAAGTAAACGGATTGTTCAACGGCAAAAAGATTAACACGTTGGTTGGCGTTTCCGGTTTGATTAAGTTAGTAGGCGTTGAAATGGCGAACAAATTATTGCGCCGTGCTTTCCGTTGTGTCAAAGACGCCGAACATTGTAAGTTGCGCCGGGGTTTGAAAATATCCTTTTATTATTACTAATCCGACCGGGCGGGTTCCCGGAACCAAATAAATTTCAAATATGGAAACAAAGAAAAGAACACAGGCGACGGACATTGCCGAGATTGCAACCAAGTTAGACGGCAAAGTTAAATTTTCGTCAATCATTTACAGCCAACAAATGTTGTCGGAGAAATACCGGGAAACAGGGGTAAACGATATGTATTTTATCGGCAAAAAATTTGGGTTGTGGTTTTATACAAGCCGGGCGGCATTAGATAGCCTTTGTTATCTGCAAAACCCTAAATTCCCGACGTGGGTATTGTGCGAAAATTCATTGAGTTTGTACGAAATAAGATAATAACCCGCCGGGGGTTCGTCCCCCGGCACAATAACAAAGATTATGGCAAAGTATATTTTGAGCAAGAAAGCGAAAGGCAAAAAGTATCAGTACACCGTTACCGACGAAAAAGGCAACGTTATTTCAACAAGAACGTCCGCCCGTGATTATGTGGCGTGTACCGCCAACGGCGAATTTTATTTTGGGCGGTTGGACTTAATCGGCAAAGGCGACCACGGCAAAGGGTTGAGCCGCACGACGGAAATATTGGCAAATCCCGAACGGGCGTATAAAAAGCAAGTCGCATACTTTGTGCCGTCTTATCGGAAAGAATGGATTGCCGAGAACCCCGCCGACGAATGGATTGCCCGCAATGTTAATTGGGCAACCGAACGCCAAAAGGAATTAAACGCAATCGCATATTTACAGCCGGGGGAATAACCCCGGCTTTGCCTGTTATGGATATACGATTGACAGAGGAACAACGGGAAATATTGAGCGGTCGAATTTGCCCGTATTGCCACGTTCCGACCGAGTACAAAAATAGTATTGAGGTTTACGGCGTTGATTATGGAATGATTTATTATTGTCCCCAATGCGGGGCGTATGTGGGTGTTCATAAGGGAACCGACCGGGCAAAGGGTCGATTGGCAAACGCCGAGTTGCGCCGATGTAAGATTGAAGCGCACCGATATTTTGATGAATTGTACAAACGTGGACTAATGAGGCGACGGGAGGCGTACAAATGGTTATCCGACCAATTGGGATTACCCCCGGAATATACGCATATTGGAATGTTTAACCCCGAAACGTGCGCAAATGTCGTGGACGTTTCAAAAAAGTATTTATTAACCATGCGATTTGCATTAAGACGACAGGATAAAATAAAAGCGCATTTTGCACCCAACGGGGACGAAATGTTGAACCGGATAAAAGAGAGTTTAACCCGGTTTTTTGCCGCCGACCGTTCGGAGTTCCCGGAGGGATTGCGGGATATTGAGGACGATTTTAACCATTATCCCGGCGACCCGTACCCGACCATTGCAGTAAATGACGTTGGCGACCCCGACCGAATGATTGAATTTTATGTTACCGGGAAACAATACGACGTTTACCATTTGGCATTTAAGGGATTTATAAAGGGTTAAGATTATGGGAGCGATAAAAAGGAAATGCGATAATTGCGGCAAAGAGTACAACGCCGATACCCGCAATTTGCGTCGGGGTTGGGGGCGTTGTTGTTGTAAGAGTTGCGCCGCCCAATTGAGAGAAAAGAGAAAGCCGGGATATAATCCGAAACGGGTTGCAATAAATAACGTCCGGCGTCAATGTTGGACGGATTGCCCGGAAACGGAACGTTACCCGTTTAGTTATGACGGGGCGGATTTCGACCAATGGGGAGATTGCGAATTTGGAATACATGATTAAAACGAGAATATGGAAAGCGTAATTATTGAGGAAATAACCGACCAAACGGGATATTATGGCGATATATACCGATTTTGTTATTGTGCGGCGCAAATGGCGTTGGAAAAGATGAACCCCCGGACGTAACAGATACGCCGGGGGTTCGGTACGCAGTAACCGAGAGCGATTTTTGGTAATGCGGTATTGCAAAGGTAGGTTAAAAATCGGATATTTCACGCACCCGGCAAAAATGATTTCGCAAAACAAAGATTATATTTTTGGTAATTAAAAAAAATCTTTCTACCTTTGCAGAACAAAAGATTAACAGCCTACCCGGAGGGATACCGGGAAATGATATGAAAATAAAAGAAAGTGAACAATTAAAGATGTTGGCGACCGAAAGCGGGAAAACTGCCAACCAAGTATCCGAAACAATCGTTACGGAGTTAATCAACAAACAGATTATCGAGAACATAAGCGACAATTGGGGGTTCCCGGTCGCCGATTGTTACGAACGGGATGTTACCGTTGTGGAAATGGTGGACGTTATCCGGGCAATTGGTATTTACCCGGTTCGTTCCGTCCATTTGGACGCCCTGTTGGAATGTGTATTGATTGGCGACGATGATTGCCCGGAGTGTGGCGGGGAAATGGAGGTTACAGACGGCGAGTATAGACGTACCGGAGGCGACGGATATTTGACCCCGCCGGAATATAGCCCGATTTGGGAGGAAAAAACGTGCCGCAATTGCGGATACAAAGAGAGCAACGAACCAAGTTATTAACAAAAAAATTTAAGTTATGGCATTGAGATTAAGAGTAAACGAAGCAATCGCCCGTTCCGAGGCGAACGGGAAAAAGGTTTTGAAAAAAGACATTGCCGCCCGTCTTTTTGAGGGTGCAAGCGAGAGCGCACAACAGGTAAATATGACGAATTTATGTAACGGCACGACCAAACGGATTGTCCCGGAATGGGTCGTTATTCTTTGCGAAATGTTGGATTGTACGGCGGATTACCTGTTTGGCATGGAGGGCGGAAACAATGAAAAGTAAGTTTATCGAATGGTTGGAAGCCGCCGCCGAAACCATGTTTTCCGGGTTGTTTCAAGCGAAAGCCCTAATTGTTACGTTTGGCGCATTTGGGTTATGTTGTTTGATTGGCGCATTTTGGAACCCGTGGCAATTGTTATTTGCGGCAATGTGCGCCGCAATGGTATTATGTGGAATTTCAGAATATAAAAAGTACAAGTAATGAGAGCAAAGAGCGATAAACCGGGCGACCCGGTAAAAGAGGTTGCGGGAACCGTCGGCAATGTTGCGTCGGATATGTTCCCGGAGATTAACGAGGAACAACAAACAATTATTCCCCCGTTCGTTGATGTTCAACCGGAACAACCAACCGGAGTGTTTGAGATAATACCGGGCATGACGGTTGAGGAAATGACGGCAATGTTTTTCGACGAAAAAACATTGATTGAACCCCCGTATAAGGTTTGGCAGTTAAACAGCAAGGGACACCGATATTATTACCGATATGACGACGCCGGGAACCCGGAGTTTTTCCCGTCGGTTACAACTATATTGTCCCAAACATTACCCAAAGCCCCGCACCTTATAAATTGGATTGCGAACAAAGGCATTGAGGAAGCCGAGCGATACAAAGGCGAACGGGCAGCGTATGGAACGTTTATGCACGCCGCATTTGAGGAATTATTGATTAACCGAGCGTATGATTTGGACGGGCTAAAAGGCAAACTAAAAGAATACATTGAGGTTTACCGATTGCCGGACGACTTTATTTATTACGCCGACGATTTGAAAAAGGACGTATTGGCGTTTGCGCAATTCGTATTGGATTATGATGTACGACCGTTAGCCGTTGAAATTGCGTTGGTACACCCGTATTACAAGTACGCCGGAATGATTGATTGCCCGTGTACCATGCGGGCAAAGATTGGAAGCAACGACCGGATTAACGCAATTGTCGATTTCAAAAGCGGGCGAAAAGGTTTTTACGAGGAAAGCGAAATACAATTAGGAATGTACCGGGATATGTGGAACGTCAATTTTGAGCAATTCCCCGTTACCCGTATTTTCAATTTCAGCCCGAAAGATTGGCGCAAAAAACCGTCGTACAATCTGAAAGAGCAAACCGAAAGCCCCAATATACGGAAAATCCCCTATCTGTTGGAGATTGCCGCCATTGAGGACGAAAAGCGGGACAACACGTTTACGGCGGTTAATGGTATGGTTGTATTGGACGACGCCCCGGATTTGTCCCAAAATGTAATATCGTTGTCTTTGGCGGAATTGATTAAAACGAAAGCCCCCAAAGAGGCGACCCCGGACGAAACCACGGACGCAGCCGAAACCGTCAAAGCGGATGCGGTTGCCCCGGAACAAACGCCGGAACCGGAGATTAAGAAAACAAAGATTGTGAAACGCACCGGGAAAACGGCAAAGGAGGCGGAAAAGAAGCCCGCCACGGGACGAAAGGAGGCAAAACGGACTGTTGCACCGGAAAAGGAACAAAAGCCCGCAAATGCGCCAAAAAAGCCCAAAAACGAGAATAAGAAAAGATTGTTGAACGACGACCCCGAAATATAAAGAGCATGAAAGGACGAATAAGACGACCGGAGGCGGAAAAATCCCGTTTGATTTTGCCCCGTGTCGGACAAATAAAAATCGGAATGAAAAACGCCAACGGATACCCGCAAAGCGTGGATTATTTCATACCAACGGGAAAGTATGCCGGGTTATTTACACAGGCATACGGCGAAAAGCCCCAAACAATTCAAATCGTTTTCCCGGACGACGACCCGGCGAAAGTATGCAACGAGCGGTACGAGTACCGGGACGACGACGGACGATTGATTGCGGCGGGCGACGGCGAAACGTTCCAAGTTTGGGACGGCAAAAAGTACGAAACATTGACAACGGAGGAATACCCGAATTTGATGTTGGCTATTACCAAGCGTTACCCCAATCGGAAAAGCAAACAGGACGGACACGACGGTTGGGAAATTACGTTGACATTGAATTTTATTGTACCGTTGGTACGTGGCGTTGCCGGGGTATGGCAGTTTTCAACAAAGGGTACGGCGTCCACAATCCCGCAAATCCGGGAAACATTCGACGGTATGTTGGCGGAACGGGGATTTTGTAAGGGAATTATATTTGATTTGAACGTACAATTTGCCACGACCCAAAAGCCCGGCGACAAATCCCGTTTCCCTGTTGTTTCATTGGTTCCGAACGAAAGCCCGGACAATGTTTTAAGAGTGCGCAAAGCGTGGGAACCTGTTAAACAATTGGAGGGCGGCGACAATGGCACGGAATTTTGACATTGAATTGAACGGTATTATTACGCTGACTTATACAGACAATAATACAGGACGACGACAACAAACCAAGTTAAAAGCCGTTGAGCGTAAAAGTAAAAGTTGCGAAAATTGTTTTTTGCAACAATATTCATGTTATCGTTTTTCTTGCAATGGTGCAAACCGGGCGGATAAAACGGATATTAAATTTTTGCAAAATGACAATTAGAGATAGTAATTATATAACCATTTTAGCCCCAATGATTACCCGGTTAAAGTTGAAAGGTAACGAATTGTTGGTTTTCGCTTTGATACATGGGTTTAGTCAAGACGGTGAAAGCCGTTTTAAGGGGTCGTTGCGATACCTTATTGAGTGGACGGGATTAGATAAAACAACCGTTATAAAGTTGCTCAAATCGTTGGTTGAAAAACAGTATATTAACAAATTTGAGTACGAAAAAAATAAGGTTCGTTATTGTGAGTACACGACGAATTATTGGGCGGCTTTAGAGTGGTTGGAAAATCCCACCACCCCCCCGGTTGGAAAATCCAACCCTATATTAAATACTGATATAGATAACTCTTTTGGTATTGATAAGGATAAACCCGCCAACGAGGTTGCCGGGGATTTATTCCCGGACGAACAATTGGAGGTTCAGAATGATAAAAAAAGAACGTCCATATTTCGCAATTCCGATGTTTACAAATTGGTTAAGTTCGGGGCGGACGGCGTAAATGATTATTCCGAGTTTGAAAAACTGTTTGCGACGCCGGAATTTGAAAAGGTCGATTTGATTTATTATTTCCACACGGTCGCCGATTGGTCGGAAACCAAACAGGGAGTTAAGCGAACCCGCACGGGTTGGATTGCGACGGTACGCAATTTTATCCGGGGCGACATTGAGAAAAAGAAATTGCATTTGAAACCGGAATACCAAGCCCCGCAAAAACAGTTGAACGTGGCGGGCGCAATGGAATTTCTTAACAACGATTATTGATTATGGAAAATTTGCCGGAAACAGTAAATACGCAATCCGTGGCGTTGGCGATATACAACCCAACGCCCGGTACAAAAGCAATCGACATACGCCGACAAATGTTGCAATTACCGGAGGTTGCCAAATCGTTATCCGGGGTCGAAAAGTACATTTTCGCCGCCTCAACGAAAATGCAAATTGCCGATATTGACGACGACACGTTGATTGCGAAAACCGGGCAAATGTTCCGGTTTATTGCAATGGACGTCGGGTATATAATCCCGACCAATTCGGAAGATTGGGCGTACATTTGTACCCGGTTGTTGGATATACTCAAAAAATACTATTCGCAAATGACATTGGCGGATATTAAGTTGGCATTTGAATTGGCGACGACCGGGGAATTGGACGACTATTTGCCGAAAGACAGTCAAGGCAACCCGGACAAAAAGCATTACCAACAGTTTAACGCCGATTATTTCGCAAAGATATTGAACGCATACCGCCGGAAACAAAACGGGGTTATACATAAAGCGTATAAGGCATTGCCGGAGCCGAAAAAGGAATTGACGCCGGAGGAAAAACGGTATTATCACAACCAAGTCGTCGCCCGATGTAGGGAGGTATTTTTGCAATACAAATATACCGGGCGGTTTGTGTTGGGGATTACTGACGGAATGTTAATTTATGATTGGTTGCGAAAGTTGGGTTTTGCCAATGAGGTTGCCGGAACCGAAGACGACCGCAAACAAGCATTTGCCCGATATATGCAACGTGTCGCCCGTGGGTTCGTCAACAAGTACGAGGCGTACCACGTCCAACGTAAGGGAACCGACGCCCCGGAGTTGGATTTTACGGCGTATGAGATAGCGAGGGACAAAGAGATTGCCCGGACGTTTGACCGAATGATTGCCGACGAATTACAGATTGATAACTATTTAGATTTTTGGAAATGAACAAAATAACGATTGATTGTATTATTGGGATTGACCCCGGAAAAAACGGGGGGATTGCCGTTTGGCGTCCGAACCATAAAACCGAGGTAATAAAAATGCCGGGCGACCTTATGGAGTTGCGGCAATGGTTTGATTATATGAAAAGTATTTGCCGCCCGTTGGTATTCGTCGAAAAGGTTCAATTGCGCCCGGACGACGTGAACGACAACCCCGGTAAGGCGTTCCGGGTTCAAAAACTGTTATCCGAGTTCGAGAAACTGAAAACGATAATTGCCATGTGCGACGTACCGTTTGTTTTGGTACACCCCCAAAAATGGCAAAATGAATTGAAATTGCGGGTTAAGGGAGAGGAAAAGCCGGAGCGCAAAAAGCGATACCAACGAGCCGCCGCCGATTATTACCCCGATGTTAAGGCGACGTTGTGGAACGCCGACGCCCTTATGATAATGCACTTTGGACGGTACATTTTGCACAACAACCCCCGTTGGGTTTTGGAGAATTTGCCCGCCCCGATGCACGACCGTTTATTTTAAGCCCCGTATTTCGATTATTTTGTTTGAATGGGTAAAAGTATGGCAGACGAAAACAAAAGCCCGCAAATCGAAAATCCGGCGAAAATAACGTTGGAAGAATTGGCGTACATGGTTAAACAGATGCGCCACAACCAACGGAGGTGCGAACGGAACCCAACGCCGGAAAAGATTGCAACCCGGACGGCATGGGAACAAAAAGTTGACGGCGTTATTGCCGTCTTAACAGATACGCAAATGAAATTATTTTGATTTTATCCCGGTACGACATTACGCCGTATCGGGAATATTTTTTACCCTAACACAAAATAAAAGAAAAAAACTTTGGTAATTAAAATATTTACCGTAATTTTGTGGCATGAAATAACAACGACCGGGCGTTTTCCCGGTAACGCTAAAAAATAAAAGCAATGAGAGCGAAAACAACAATCAGCGATTTCCGGTTTGAATTTGCCGGGTACGGACATTACAAAGTAACTTACACGTCGCCCGTTACGGGTAAAAGTTGGACGGCAAAAACAAATGATATGCCGTTAATTGATGCGACAAAGAACGCCGACGACCCCAAACGTTGCGATTTGGAAACCCTTAAACGAGTTTGCAAAAATGGATAAGGACGAATTGGGAGCCGTTCGCCATGCAATGACGGCAAAAGAGTTGGACGACCTGTATAAGCGTTTGGAAAACTTTATTGCCGATTGCACCCGGTCGGAGGTTGACGCCAACCGGGATGCGCTTAACAAGGTGCAAAGCATGATACACCAAAGAATGATATTAACAAACAAATAAGTAGTAACCGCCGGGGGCAACCCCGGCATAAAAAGAGCGATAAAATGATTATCAAAAAATTAGAGTTGTCGAATTTCCAAGTAATTAAGGAGTTCAACGCAGATTTTGAGGGTAATGTATATTTCATTACCGGGGACAATGAGTTAGGAAAATCCACGTTATTAAAGGCAATCGGGGCGTTGTTGACCGGGAACCGGGACGCCGTGTTGCGTAATGGCGAGGACAAAGGGTTTGCCAAAATGGTTGTCGGCGACGACGGCGAGGAATACGACGTTGAATTGCGGTTTACCAAAGCCAACCCCCGTGGTACGTTATCAATCAAACAGAAAACAACCGGGATGCGGTCGGATAACGTAAGTATGTTGCAAAAGGTTTTCGGATATACGGATTTTGACGCCGTGGAGTTTTCCCGGTGGTCTGAAACCGCCGAGGGTCGCCGAAAGCAAGTGCAATACGTCCGGGCATTGTTGCCGGAGAATGTGCAAAAACGTATTGCCGAGATTGACGCCGGGGTTATGACCGTTAAGGAGAAAAGAAAGGACGCCAACGCCGAGGTCAAGACGTACACGACCATTTGCTCCGCCGCCGAAAAGCAGTTGAAACCGGGCGACGTCAAAACGTATGCCGAGAAAATCGACATTGCCGATTTAATGGAGGAACAAAACGAGAACGCCCGGTTGATTGAGAAAGCGAAAACCGTGCGTACCGCATTGCAAACCCGGACGGAACAATTGGAGGCAATCCCCGGTCGTATCAAAGCCGCCGAGGAAACCAAGAATACAGAGATTGACGCCGCAATAAAGTATGAGGCGGAAGCCCAAGCCGAATACGACCGGATTGTTGCCGAGGCAAAAAAGGCATTGGAAGCGGCAAAGAAAAAGAGCAAAGCCGATGCGAAAGCCGCCGCCGACAAATACGACGAAACATTGGCGCAAATCCAAACGGATAAAGCCGATTACGAAACCCGCAAGAACAACGCCGCCGCATGGTTGGCAAAGTACGAGGACAACAACCCGGAGAATTTGGATACAGCCGAACGCCTCAAACAAGCCGAGGAACACAACAAAATCAATGCGTTGGTTGTGGACTATCTGACGAAGAAAAAGCAAAAGGACGCCGCCGAAAAGGTCGCCCAAACCCACGAAAAAAAGTTGTCGGATTTGCTCAAAGAGCGGGAAACCCTTATTGCGAAATCGGAATTGCCGATTGCCGGGTTGACGTTCACGGACGACGGGTTGGAGTTAAACGGTGTGCCGTTTGTCGCCGGGAAAGTGTCGGATAGTCAGATAATGGAGGTTGCCGCAAAATTGATTATCGCAAGCAATCCGACCGTTAAGGTATTCCGCATTGCGAGGGGCGAAAGTTTGGGCGCAAAACGTCTGCAATCCCTTATCGAATTAGCCCGGAAAGAAGGGTATCAAGGATTTATAGAGGAAGTCAAGCGAGGACAGGACGATTTAATTATTGAGGAATACAGCGAAACCGAGTAATTAACCGGGGCGTCGGTTCCCCGGCGTCCCTTAAACAAAACAATATGGAAGTTAAAGAAATGACAATTGCGGACGTGTTGAAAATGCCGTTGTTTTTTGAGAACGTGAAACGCCAATTAACGAGCCTTTGGAACGACCGGGAGAAAGCCCGTAAGGATGCGACCCGGAATAATACGAGGTTGCGGGCGCACGTTATCGACCGTATGCACAATACCGGGCATTGGGAACCGGGAAATTTCGTTATTCTTTTCGCAAAAGTTTTGGATAAGGTCGCAACCGGGTATTCGTCGAGCGAACGGGCGTTTATCCGTGCGGTTGGAATGACAGCGTTTAATATGACAATGCAAAAGTTAATCGACGATGAGAAAGCGAGAAATAACGGCAACGGGGACGATAAATAATAACGGCGGATTGGCAATGTACATGGGCGAATTAAACGAATTTTTCAAGGGTTGGAAAGGTTCCCGGATAATTGCCCGGTTCATTGTTGCGTCGCCCGGTTCGTCCGAGGCTTTGAAAGGCTATTATTTCAACTATGTTGTACCCACGTTCCGACACGCCATTTGGGAGGCGGGCGAACGTCTTACGGAGGAACAAACGGAACGGAGGTTGCGGGAGTTTTCCCCAATTATGTACGTCGAGCGGGTCAACGAGGAAACCGGGAAATATTCCCACGAATTGCGCACCGTGGCGGAATTGTCGAACGCCGAGTTAATCGAGCATATCGAAACACTCAAACAGATTGCCGCCGAGGAATACAACACGTATATTGACGACCCCCGAACGTTGTAAGGTATGTTTTGCAAGTGTAACGGAAAGCGTAAGAATTACCCGTTGGCGGGTTGGCGGATTATTCGCCACGAATACACGCCAAAGCATTACAGCCGGATAAAGTGTTTGCGTTGCGGGTGCGTTTGGATTACACGGGCAAAATATGTTGAGCAAACGCCCAACGACGACGGGCAAAAACGATTATTTAACGAATAAAAAAGTAACGAGAGTATGAAATTTGAATTAAAAGACATTTGTTTTTTCGATTGCGAAACAACAGGAGTACCCGCAAAGGGTTTGAAATGGGATGCGGATTTTAACCAATTCCCGCACGTCGTACAATTGGCGTGGGCGTTCGGCGACAAAGAACGCAGTTTTATAATTAAGCCGGACAATTACGAGATACCGCCGGAAACAACCGCAATACACGGGATAACGACCGAACGGGCAATTGCCGAGGGTGTACCGTTTGCCGAGGTTATCGACGAATTTTTGACGGATGCCGCCGCCGCACCTCTTGTATGTGCGCACAACATTTATTTCGATACGTCGATGTTGAAAGCGAACATTTTGCGTTATTGCGGCAAAGAGTATTACGACGCCAAAGCCGAGGACGCATTGCACAAGGGAAAGCGCATTGATACAATGATGAAAACTATTAAATTTGTCGGCGCATTGTATCAGAATGGCAAACCGGGAAAATTCCCCAAATTGGAGGAATTATTTGCAAAGTTGTTCCCCGGCGAAACATTCCCGGCGCACGACGCATTACAGGACGTTAAGGCATTACGCCGATGCGTCCCGGAATTGGTCGAATTGGGGATTATCGAGTTGAAGCAAAAGGAATACCCGGCGGAACAACTCAAAGCGAAATTTGAGCCGGAAAAGCCCGGAAACGGGGGCATTGAGTTTTACGACCCGAACCCCGTAACGGAGCCAATCGGAACCGGGAACCCCAAGCGGGAACCGGAACCAATCCCGGAGCCTCAACGCCCGGCGGTCGCCCGGAATAAGACGACAAAGGATTTGTTGGACGAAACAGATTTTTAGAATATGGCAAAGCGAACGAAAGACGAATTTACACGGGATTGGATAATTGAAAATTCCGTTGAGATTTTGAGCCGATACGAACCCGGAGTTTTGACAATCCGTGCGTTGCATTATCAATTGGTTAGTATCGGCATGACGAACACGTTGCAACATTACAAACGTGTCGTCGCCGCAATGGAGGTCGCCCGGTGGGACGGTCGGGTTGATTTTGAGGCGTTCAGCGACCGAGATAGGTCAATGTGTGGTTATACCCACGCCGAGCCAACCAATTTGGAGGACAAACAGGACGAAGCAAAACAACAGGTTCGGGCGTGGATGCGTTCGTATGGGAAAAACCGTTGGGAAAATCAACCCTATTATCCCGAAATCCTTATTGAAAAGAAAGCATTGGAGGGCGTTTTTGCGAAACCGTGCGCCAAATGGGGCATTGCGGTTGGTGCTTGCAAAGGGTATCCGTCGTTGACGTTCTTATATGAATTGTCCGAGCGTATGCGGGACGCCATAAGCAACGGGAAACAACCTATAATCCTGTATTTCGGAGATTACGACCCGTCCGGGGAAGATATACCCCGGTCAATTGGCGAGAATTTGGAGAAATTCGGGGTTTACGGGGTTGAAATACGCCGTATTGCCCTAATGGAACAACAGGTTATCGAATGGGGATTGCCGCCCGCCCCGGCAAAGGAAACAGACAGCCGGACGGCAAATTGGGACGGATTGGGACAGGTCGAATTAGACGCCGTTAAGCCGGAAAAATTGATTGCTTTGTTGGACGATGCGATTAACGAGATATTCGACCAAGATTTGTACGACGAATTGATTGCAACGGAAGCCGAGGAACGGGAATTGTTCCAAGCCGAGTTAAAACGATACGTTGAGGAAGATTTGTAAAACCGAGTCGGGCGGGTTCCCGTCAACAAATAAATTATCAAAAAATGAGCGAGAAAAAAGAAACCGCAAACGTAATGCCGATACCGTCGGAAAAGTCGTTTGCATTATCGAAAGTCAAGACGTTAAAAGACGGCGGGTTGGATGTTCATTATGAAGTTACCGAAACAATCGGCAACGAAAGTTATACGAACAAATACCACGTCGAGAGCGCAAAGGACATACACCCCGATTTGCGGGAATGTTTCGACCGCTTGCGCCCAATCATGGGACGTATTTTCAATATCACGTCCTTTTTGTCAATGGTCGAAACCGACGATTTTAAGGCGAACAAGAACCAAAAGGAGGTCGCCCGCAATTTCGCCGACGAAATGTTGAAAAACATTGAGGTTCGGGGCGTGTCCTATTCCGGTCAAGACGATAACGTTGGGGTCGTCCTTACGGGATTGTTCACGGTATCCAACAACCAAAAGACGGCGATAAATTCGCCCCGTCTGAAATTCAATACCGAAACGTTCGGTTTTGAGGAGGAATTGGAAGCAATCGTTGCGGACATTGAAAACGAGGTTTACGCATTTTTGTTCAAAGGCAAAAAGGCGCAATTGGAATTGTTCGGGGCTGACGGCGAACCCGCACCGGGTTTGGTCGCAGAGCCGGAAAAGGAGAACGGATTGTTCCCGGAGGTCGGCGACCCGGCTAACGAGGACGACCCGGAGGACGAAACGGCGGATATGTAAGCAATGGAGCCGATATTGCTAACAGACCGGGAAGAATACCAATTTGTAACCGATAGGGGGTTTTGCCCCCTATTGGATTACAAACGGTTTACAATGGATATTCGGTTGCGTGTCGAAATCCAACGGGAATTGTTCGGGCATTGCGTTTTTGGTCGTGGGAATATCCCACAGGCAAACGAACGGTTTTTTAGGTGGATTTGGGAACATAAGCCGCACCAATGCGAGGAATGTTTGAAGCCATTACGCAACTATTCCGCCGTATATTGTTCGCATATATTGACCCGTGGGGCATACCCGGAGGCGGCGCACGATGCAAGGAATATAAATATACTTTGCTTTGAACACCATAACCAATGGGAGAACGGAGATAAAAGTAAAATGCGAATATATCCCGGAAATGTTCGGACAATAGAGTTAATAAAAAAAGAGTATGGAAGTTTGGAAAGAGATAAGCGGATATAACGAGCGTTACGAGGTCAGCAATTACGGGCGTGTTCGTTCTAATGATATGATTGTAAACGGTAGGTTACAGAATTGCCACAATAAAAAAGGGCGCATATTGAAACCGCATACCGATAAAGAGGGATACAAAGGCGTTGTTTTATGTGTCAACCAAAAACGCAAAACGTTTCGGTTACATAGATTAGTTGCGGCGGCTTTTATTCCGAACCCGGACAATTTGCCGGAAATAGACCATATCGACGGCGACCGAGCCAATAACCGTGCGGACAACTTACGTTGGAGTACCCGGAAACAAAATGCCAATAATCCAATAACCCGGAAACGGGTTGCAGTTTCTAAAATAGGAGAACGAAACCCGAATTATAAGAAATGAGAACAAAAAAGAGAACACCCGATTACGGGGCAATTTCCCGGTCGTCAATTAAACGAGATTTTCAAAGGGTACAAAGATACCCGGAAAGGGAGAAACGCCAGCAAATCGAAAATCCGCCCGAAATAAATGCAGAAAGACGGGTTTTGTTTGTTGGCGAAAATTCAGGTTATTACAAATTGCGTTCTTTCATTGTTGGTAAATTGGTTCGATTAGTTCAAAAAACAAGCGTCGGCGGTTGGGTTTGTGAGTTCGTACACGACGACGACCGAAAAGCGATAAACCATGCCGCCGGATGGTCGGACAATAAGAAACAATATTTGTTGGATTGCGTAAAATTCAAGTGACATGAAAATAAAATCAAAAACCGGATATAAAATTGCGTTATACACGTTCGTGACGTTAACGGTTGCGTCTTATATGTGGGCGTTGTATAGTATCATTGTTTGGATAATTAAAGCGTTTTTTGTATGAGTGTAAACAAGGTTATTTTGATGGGACATACCGGGAAAGCCCCGGATTTTAGGGAGTTCGACAACGGGGGTTGCGTGGCGACCTTTTCGTTGGCAACCACGAAACGAGGTTATACCACAAAGGACGGGCGGCAAATCCCGGAGCGTACCGAATGGCATAACGTCATACTGCAAAACGGGTTGGCAAAGGTCGCCAATCAGTACGTCAAAAAGGGCGACAAACTGTATATTGAGGGCGAATTGAGAACCCGGAGTTATGACGATGCGCAAGGCGTCAAACGGTATGTTACCGAGATAGTCGCAACCGATATGGAAATGTTGACCCCGAAAGCGACCGGAGCCGGGGCGCAAGTACCGCCGCCGCCCGTGCCGGATGCACCCGCCCCCGACGGAAACGACGATTTACCATTTTAAGCCGTTGACGATATGGGAGCGATAAACGGACGGGTTATTTACAGCCCAAAAGGTAAAGCCGGGGAATACGCCGAGAACGCCGCCAATTTCTTTGTCGGTTGTTCCAACGGTTGTACTTACTGTTATTTGCGCAAAGGTCGTGGCGCAAAGGTATTGGGAGGCAGTCGCCCGGAGTTGAAAAAGACGTTGCGGGAATATCCATACGCTTTGGATATTTTCAAAAACGAATTGTTGGCGCATAAGGAGGAATTGCAGAAAACGGGGTTATTCTTTTCGTTCACGACCGACCCGTTGTTGCCGGAAACGGAACGGTTGACCCGTCAAGCGGTCGGCGTATGCCAACGCCACGGCGTCCCGGTTAAGATATTGAGCAAATGCGCCGAGGGATTGAACCGCTTCATTGATTTTGCCGAGGCGTCCGAGGGTTGGGACGTGTCCCGTATCGCTTTGGGCGCAACGTTGACAGGTTGCGACGAATTGGAGCCGAACGCCGACCCAAATATGATGCGGGTTAATGTGTTGGCACGGGCAAAACGCCACGGGTTCCGCACCTTTGCAAGCGTGGAGCCAATCCCGCCGGGAATGTACGACCGGGCAATTGGGATAATCAAATTGTCGTATCCGTTCGTTGACCTGTATAAAATCGGGTTGCAGAGCGGCGGCAAATATCCGAAACGGGAAATACGATTGATTTACGACACTATTACGGAACATTGGGAGGGACGCCCGGAACAACCCCGTATCTATTGGAAAGATAGTATTGTTAATCCGTTGGGGATTGACCGGGGAGAATTGCCGGGGTATTGTGTCCCTGTTAATTGGGATTTGTTTAACAATGAAAAGTGAAATACGGGTTGAGGTTCCCGCCGATTGCCGATTGGTCGGAGTAAGGACGGACGGCGATGTTGCCGTTATCATTTACGAGCCAATCCAAAACGTCCGGCAAATTGGATTTATCCATTACCCGGAACCCGACGACGAAACCGAGAACCCGAAAATAAAAAGTAAATATGCAGTACAGCAATAAGGATTACAACCCGGAAAAGCACGACCGTTGGCGTGCGTTGACCGTAAAACAGCCATACGCAAATGATTTGGTAACGGAGGCGTACAAGGATGAAAACGGTATTGTTTACGGGAAAAAGACAATTGAAGTTCGGAGCAAAAACACGTCATACCGTGGCGACGTGCTGATATGTTCCGCAGCGTCCCCGGTTTATCCGGGAATGGAAAGCGGCGTTACTTTGGGATTGGTTGAGTTGTACGACGTAAAGCCGATAAAAGAGTTTACGCCGGAGGATTGGGAAAACACCCGGATTCCAAAGGAAAAGAGGGCGAAAATAACAAAGGGGTACGGGTGGTTGATGCGCAACCCAAGACGTGTTATTGAATTTCCGATTAAGGGGCAATTGGGGATTTACAATTTGGTTTATACCAAAGATTGTATATTGCCGTACCCTGTGGCAATGGTAATGGATAAAAAGGGTTATGAATTAGCAAGAAAGGAGGCACACAATGAGTAAGGACAAACACACCGTCCAAACAGGCATACACGTTGGGCGGGTCGGCGTCTATGTTTACGCCCGTGAGTATTGGCAATATCATAGTTGGCAATTTGGGGTATCCATTGATGCAATAAACGGTTACGACCGTTATGTTGATATTGAGGCGAAAATATTGTTTTTCGGCATTGGCATACGGTTTATATGGATTAAAAGAAAGGTAAAACGATGAAAGCAAAGATTTTATTGTTATCTTTGGCAACGCTTTTGTTGGGGGCGTGTCAAAGCGAGAACGAACCAACGGAGGCATTTAATTTACTTAAAAAATCCGAGAGCATGGAAGAAAGAAACGAGTTTGTAACGAATACCACGGCGGCAATGATACAGATAAACGCCCCCCGGTATAATTGTGAGATTGTCGAAACCGCATTAGCCGGGGGCGATAGGATACGAATTTGCGTAAAAGGCGCAAAGGACGATTTGGACGCATTGTTTGACTATGTAAACGAAGCGGGTAAAGAATGAGAGTTAAGCAACCCGAAATATTCGACCCGAAAAGGGAGTACAAGCCCGGCGAACGTGCCATTTACAAAGGCATGGTTATTATTGCCGAGATATGGACGAAAGCCGCCCAAAGGTTAGCAGACGACCCCGGAACCCTGTTTTGCCAACGGTGCGTCCGTTGCAAGATAGACCGGGACGTTTGCACCGGGGCGCATTTGCAATGCGATAAGTACAGCAGAACCGACCAAAAAACGATATTTTGGCGGTTGGCATATCCGAAAACAGTAAGAACGAATAAAAAATTAGAGCGATGACAGAAAGTAAATTAAACCCGTTTGATGCGGAATTGTTGGTTATGATTGGCGATATTGCCAAAAGCCAACCGGAGGTCGAGGAAAAACCCGACCGTTACGAAATCACGGTTGACACAACCGAGATACAGGGAAACGCAATTGAAGCACTAAAACAGGCAGTCGCCGGACGATTGGGGAAACGCTTGTTAGTTACCCACACGTTAGACGCCGCCGTTGTTTTCAACGTCGAGTACGACCCGACGGAATACCCGGAACAAATCCGCACCCGGTTAGTTGAGCCGGACGCCACGGCGGGAACCCGATATTGCCGCACGTTGTTAGAAGTTGACGCAATACAGGTACGCCGGGACAATTTGGACGACCTGTTGAGATTTACCGGAGGCGGAACCATGACGATACCGAGAACCCCAAACGGGCGGGCGGTTTATTCGTTCCCGGACGGCAACGGCATTTTCATTGACGCCCCGGAAACGTACTACATTGTCCGGGAGCCGGACGGACGATTGACAACCCGCCCGGAAAGAGAGTTTAACCGGGAGTTTGAGCCGAAAGGCGTAAGCGTACCGAAAGAACCCAGCGATAAGGGATGCGGGAATTGCGCCAACTTTACAAACGAGGACGTCAACGGGAACGGTTATTGCGAGGCGTTCAAATGCGAACAATCGTGCGGCGTTATGCCGTGCCAAGAGTACAAACCCAAAAATCAATAAAGCGATGAACAAAAGAGAAAAGTTTTTGAAAGAGATTGCCGAGGTTATCAACCGTAATTCTTTGGAGGCGCATTTTAACGATACCCCGGATTACATATTGGCGAAAGTAGCAGTTGAAGCAATGGAGAATTTCGCCGAAGCGTCCGCACGGAGGGACAATTGGCACGGGTTCAAAGAAGCCGATAAGCCGAGCGAGGTTGTGCGGAATGAGGATTGCGACAATTGCCCGGTTCGGGGGATTTGCCCGGAGCATAAGAAGCCGGAGGCGTTCGACGTCCCAAAGGAGGTGCGAGCAATGGCGGAATTTTTCGGCAAGATGTTCCCCGGTTCCAAAGTAGAAATACACCGGGTCGAAATGCCGAAAAGGAACCCACGGGATAAACGCCGGGCAAAGAACAAAAGGAAAGGGGGCAACAATGGGAAAAAGTAATTGCCCCGAACAATCGAAGCCCGAAAAGATATGCGGGACGTGTCGATATTTCAACCCGGAATTTCCGGTTAATGGGAAACCCGCCCCGGTATGTTTGGCGTTGAAGATGATAAAAGGGGGAACGGAATACACCAACCCCCGTGGAACCCAACCGCATTTTCGTTGCTCAAATGGTAGGTACGAAATAGGCATAAGCAATTAGGCAATCAGCCCCGGAAACAAAGCCGGGGTTTTGCCGTTTATATGTGAGAGAGAACAAACGGTTGGCAATGCGGCGAAAAAGCCGTAAATTTGCCCCGTGGTTAAAAGATAACCGCCGAGATATAGAAAGTATTGGATAAGACAATAAAGCCTCTTAAAATGGAAATTCCGTGCAAATAACTTGCAAAGGGTAAGCAACGTTTTAAGGAGGTAAACAGGGGAAAGGATAAAGCCCGGAACGAAAGAACAAAGGCAAAGGAGCCGATAAGGAACCAAACCAAAGGACGAAAAGGCGTAAAAGGTAGATTTGACCCCTGTTTGACATTAAAAGAGGTTAGACGATGGAAAAATTGAACAAAGGGCGAAAGCCCCCCGGATACAACAAACGTTCCGAGGAACAAAGGATTTACGATGTACGGTTTTGCGCCGACTTGTTTTTGCGTGGTTATTCGTATCGAGAAATTGCCGACGCATTGAACCGGGATTTGTCCGCCCGTGGCGTTGGTTATACAATTTCGTTTCAAATGGTTTATTACGATTTGCAACAATGCCTTATTGAATGGAAGCGGGAACGGTTGGAAACAATCGACGAATATGTTACGCAGGAATTGCGCAAGTTGGATAAAATGGAGCAACAAGCGTGGGAGGCGTGGGAGGTATCCAAAACCGGAAAGCAGCGCACCAAAGAGAAAACCAACCGGGGGCGTCCTATCAAAACGGATGCGACCGACGGCGACCCGGAATATTACGGGTATGATGAAACGACCGTTGAAACGTCGGCGGGCAATCCCCGGTTTTTGGATTTGTTGTTAAACATTCAACAACGCCGGGCAAAGATGTTGGGATTTGATGCACCCGTTAAAATTGAGATACCCGGATACAATGCCGGGACGGACGACGATAAACCGAAATACGATGTTAAGGCAATCCCGGACGACCTGTTGTTTGCCGTCGCCGACAAATTGCAGTCCGCCGAGTTTCAAAAGACAATCGCCGAGAAAGGAGGGGCGCAATAATGGCAAAGCGAATGAATGTTGTTAAACAGGTTGTGACCAAAACGAACCATTATTGCGGGGATTGCGGACACGGTGTTTGGTATTTCGACCATGAGAATTTGGATGTTGCAAATAGATTGCCGATTTGTTGCCGTTGCCCGTTTACCCCGAACCGTTCCCGGATAAGGAGCGAAACGGCGTGTTTGAATTGGATACCGAAAAAGCCCGGCGAATTGATAGTTACACCCGATAAAATTGTACGACCATGAGTAACGAGGAATTATTGAAGATGTACGAGGCAATCAAGGCAGACCCCGGCGAATTGGTGCGAGCCGCCGCCCGTAAACGTCTTATCAACTTTGCCCGGTATATGCAACCGGATTTGGTATTGGAACCGTTTCACGTTGTATATTATACCCTGTTGGATAAGTTTGCGCATGGCAAAATACGAAAGATGATTGTACAACAGCCGCCGCAACATGGCAAATCGGAGGGGTCAAGCCGCAAATTACCCGCATTTATGTTGGGGTTAGACCCCGACCGCAAAATATGTATCGGTTCGTATGCGGCGACAATCGCACGAGATTTTAACCGGGACGTTCAACGAATAATCGACACGCCCCGGTATCGTGAATTATTCCCCGGTACATACTTGAATGGGTCGAACGTCGTAACAATGTCGAATACCTATTTGCGCAATTCCGATGTTATCGAAATGGTCGGGCGTAAGGGGTCGTTGCGTGTCGTCGGTCGTGGCGGTTCGCTGACGTCTAAAACCGTGGACGTTTCGATATTGGACGACGTGTATAAGGATTACGCCGAGGGTAACAGCCCGATAGTACGGGCGGCGGCGTGGAAATGGTACACGACCGTTGTACGCACCCGTTTACACAACGATAGTCAAGAATTGATTGTATTTACCCGTTGGCACGACGATGATTTGATAGGACGCATTGAAAAGAGCGGCGAAACGATTATTGATGTTAAGTGTTGGGCGGATTTGGAGAACGTAACGCCGGGGGCGTGGGTGCGCATAAACTTTGAGGGATTGAAAACCGGGGAACCGACCGAGATAGACCCACGGGAACCGGGGGCGGCATTATGGGAAAGCCGACACAGTAAGCAAAAGTTGGAGGCGCAAAAGGCATTAGACCCGGTGCAATTTCAATGCCTGTATCAAGGCAACCCCGGTTCCGCCGAGGGTCGATTGTACCAACCTTTCAAAACGTGGGTCGAAAAATCCGATTACGGCACGTATATTCGTTCCGGCGCATACATTGACGTTGCCGACGAGGGCGACGACCTGTTGTTTGCGGCAACGTATGACGTGTATAAGTCCGACAATATGTTTTTCAACGAGAAAACAAAGCGCATGGAGCCGATATTGTTTGCCCTTATTACAGATATGGAAATGACGGACGAAAACACGGACGTTACAACCGTAACCGTCCCGGCGATGATTAACCGTAACGGGACGCAAAAAGCGTGGGTTGAGAGCAACAACGGCGGTGCGGGTTATGAAAAGGTTATTAAAAAGAAAGTCCGGGCGATTACAGACCCGTTTTATCAAGGGGGCAACAAGGAAAGCCGGATAATAACAGCGTCCGCAATGGTTAATCAACATATAATTATGCCTTTCGGTTGGGAAACCCGGTACAAAGCCGTTTACGACCATGTAACCGGATTTTTGCGCAATTTCGGAGCCAACACGCACGACGACCCGGAGGACGGATTGACCGGGATATATGAAAAGGAGATTGCGGACGGCAATATACAGCCATACGCACACGCAAACCGAGGCGTAAGACGACGCAATTAGCAATATTTTTGAAATATGCAAGATTATCCGGGAAAAAGTTTATAACTTTGTAACCGAAACGAGAGGGCAAAGGGACAGCCCCGGAGAAAGTAACAATATTTTTAACGTTAAAAACAAAGAAGTATGATTTGTAAATGTCCGGCGGGGGCGGCGTTGCCCGATGTACCCGCAATTAAGTGTTCGGAAAGTTTCGGACAGGTTCAGAAAGTGGCTTTTCAACGTCTTATGAAAGACGACGGAAGCAAAAACAGTTTTACGAGTGAAAAAGCGATTACGGCGTTAGCGTCATGGACGCCCCTGTTATCGGCGGCGGATAGCACGAAAATAGTTGTTTCGCCGTATATCCAAGCCCCGACCGCCGAGGCGGGAGCCGCCCGCACCTTTGGAGGCGGTAACGAAACGTTAGGAGGCGTCGAAGAGATTATTGGACGTGAACCAACCCCGTTTACCGGAGTTATCCGCAAAGCCCCGCAGGAGGTTATCAAGGCATTAAAGGAAATGCAATGCGAAAGTTGGGGCGACAATTTGGGTATCTTCATTTTCGACGAAAACGGCGCAATTGGAGCCATTAAGGACGCCACAACGGAGGGTACATTTTACCCGATACCGATACGTTCGTTGTTTATAGGCGATAAGACGTTGGGCGGATTGGAAGCCCCGGACAGCAACGCAATACAATGGTCGTTTTTGCCGAATTGGTCGGACGATTTGGCGATTGTTGCCCCGGCGTTTAACCCGCTTACGGATTTGAAACCCGCATAAGCGTAATGACGGCGAAAGTTACAAAGGTCGTGTTGGAGTGTCCGACCCTTAACACGACCGAAGAATTTGAGATTAACCACGCCGAACGCCTGTTGCGGATGCCTAACAATGGCGGTTGGCAGTTGCCCGAAAAAACACCTTTTGAATTTAGCAAAGAAAATGGGATTAGATATAAAACGCATAAGAAAGGAAATAACGGAACCGAGGAAAAAGGCGACGATAAATAAAGCGGTCATACACCAAAACCGCATTAAATTTCACGCCCAAACCAACGTAACGCCCTTAATGTGTTTACCCACGACCGATTTTTTGGCATGGGTTCAAAATCTTATCCCGCACGATAAATTCAAAATCTTCAAAACATTGTTCCGTTACCCCGTTCGTACCAACGAGGTAACGGGCATTTGTTTTGATAAGTTAAGCCGTATTTTCGACGGTCGTAACCCGGCGTTCAACTATCAATTTCAAAACACGGAACAACGGGACGATTGGGAGTATTACCGCCAAGATGTATTAAAGGAGCCGGAAATTTGGAGTACGAAAGGTTGGGAGTTTTTCAAGACGGAAATAAACAGCGTCTTAATAGTTGATTTGCCCGCCGAGCAAAACCCCGCCGACCGATACCCGACCCCGTATTTTTATTGGCTACCTATCGAAAGCGTCATAACCTTTGAGGCAAACCGGACAACCGGGGTTATGGATTGGATAATTTTCCGCCAACCCGATAAACGTATTGCAGTTATTGACGATGAACGATACAGAGTATTTGCAGAGGACGACAGCGGCAACATAGGCGAATTATTGGTTGATAACCCACACGATTTGCGCTATTGCCCCGCCCGTTTCTTTTGGAACGAGCCAATGAATTTGCGAGAACCGGACGTTAAACAATCCCCGCTAACAAAAGAATTGGAGGCGTTGGATTGGTTTTTGTTTTTCCATATATCGAAGCGGCATTTGGATATGTACGGGGCGTACCCGATATATTCCGGTTACGAACAATCGTGCGACTTTACTAACGCCGAAAACGGCGATTATTGCGACGGTGGATTTTTGAAAGACAAACAAGGGTATTACAGGTTAGACCAAGCCGGGTTATTGATGCGTTGCCCCAAGTGCGGCGACAAACGGATTACCGGGGCGGGTTCCTTTGTTGAAATACCGATACCGGACGGGGACAAACAACCCGATTTGCGGAACCCGGTGCAAATGTTGACCGTTGACCGTACAAGTTTGGATTATAACGTTGAGGAAGAAAAGCGATTGCGGGAAAACATTATTACCGCCGTCGTCGGACAAAACGAGGAAGTAACCCAACGGGAGGCATTCAACGAACAACAGGTTAAAGCGGCATTTGAGAGCCAAAGCACGGTATTAAACCGAGTGAAAAAAGGCTTTGAAGCCGCCCAACAATTCGTCGATGAAACGGTTTGCCGATTGCGATACGGCAATATGTTCGTATCTGCAAAAGTCAATTACGGCACGGAGTTCTATTTGTACGACGCAAGCGAGTTGCGGAACCGTTACAAGTTGGCAAAGGAAAGCGGCGCAAGTGAGGCAGAATTGGACGCCCTACAAAATCAGATTATCGAAACGGAGTACCGGAACAACCCAACCCAATTGCAACGTATGTTGATATTGGCAGAGTTGGAGCCGTACCGCCATTTGACCCGGAACGAGGTATTGGATTTGTACGGGCGTAACTTAATCCCGGAGAATGAATTGCGTATAAAGTTGAATTTCGCTAACTTTGTCCGCAGATTTGAGCGGGAGAATACAAACATTTTGGAATTTGGAACGCAAATACCATTCGACCAAAAGATTTCAGTAATAACAAGTAAATTTAACGAGTATGCGAGTGAAAACAGCAACAGAGGGTAAAACAAAGGACGTCGCAATTACCGACGTCACCCCCGAAAACTACATTGTACCGAGCAACGAACAACATTTGTATCATTGCGTTATTGAGGTACGCAAGTTTGACAGCGAAACGGGCAAACGCTTATCCGTTCCCCGTATCCAAAAGTTCGGAAAAAAGTCGTTTGAAAACGGCATTTTGGACGCACTAAAAAAACAGGGTTACACGATTACCGTATTGCACGACCCCAACGAGTACGTCAAGGCGCAAGCCGAGGAAAAAGCGGCACGAACCGCCGCACAGCAGAAAGCCGCCGAGGAAAAAGCCGCCGCCGATGCTAAGGCAAAGGCAGAAGCCGAGGCGAAAGCCAAAGCCGAGGAAAAAGCGGCGTTAAAGGCTGAAATTTTGGCGGAATTGAAAGCGGCGGGAGTTATCCCGGCGGAACCCGCCAAAGAAACCAAAGCCGATGCTAAGGCAAAGGCAGAAGCCGAGGACAAACCCGGAGCGAAAAAATAACAGAGTTTTAAACCATTAAAAATACGATTATGGCACAGATTGCACAGCAGGACAATTTGGTTATTGAAGTAACAACAACCGCCGCCGCATTGGATAGCAACACAAAAAACAAGTTGATTGCTTGTATTGAGGGCGGCACAATTGCCGATGTTGTTTTGGTAACAAAAGAGGTTGAAAAGAAAATCAGTCATGCAAAAATTGTTAGTTGGTTGGTTGACACAACCGGGGATTCGCCAAAATATTCAATTCTTATTGTAAACGCTAACAGCGCAGCGATTGCAACAATTGCGCTGAATTGAAAATTCAAAGGGAAAGAATTATGTTAACGAGAGAAATTTTAATTGCAAATGCGGCTTTGTCCGGTTTGACGGACGAACAAATTGCGGCAATTACAACATTGTCCGCCAACGACGAAAATAGCGTTATCGCCAAAAAGACGGGCGAAATTTACGGCGGATTGGATGCCGATATTTTGGCGGCGTCCGGTATCGCAAAGAACGGAACCGAAAAGACGTTTGATTACGCAAAACGTGTGGTCGCCGAGTTCAAAACCAAAGCGGAAAGCGCAAGCGCATTGCAAACCCAAATCGACAGTCTGACGAAAGAAAAGGCACGTTTGGAAAAGGCAATTGCCGACGGTGCGACCGATGCGGAAACGGCAAAGGCGTTGAAACAGGCGAAAGCCGATTTAACGGCGGTAACAACGCAGTTTAACGACCTCAAAAGAAAGTACGATGAAGCCGAAAAGAAATTCCAAACGGAGTTGTTCGGCGTTCGTATCGAGGGCGCATTGCAGACCGCAACCGCCGGGTTGAAATTCAAACCGGGATTGCCCGAAAGCGCAACAAAGGTTTTGTTAGCGCAAGCAATCGACAAAATCAAGGGTATGAACCCCGAATATATCGACGACGGCAAAGGCGGCAAAATCATTGCTTTTAAGGACGAAAGCGGCGCAATTATGCGTAACCCGAATAATCAGTTGAACCCGTACACCCCCGGCGACCTGTTGGCAAAGGAATTGGAAACAATGGGTATTTTGGATAAGGGACGCCAAGCCGGAGGCGGCGGAACGGTTCCCCCGGCGGGCGGTTCCGGCGGTGGTGGCGGAACAACCATTGACGTAACGGGCGCAAAAACCCGTGTCGAGGCTTACGAAGCAATCGCCGCAAACCTTATGGCGCAGGGCTTAACGGCGGGTTCCGAAAAGTTCGACGCCGCAATGAAACAGGCATGGCAGGACAACAATATTGCCGCATTGCCGGAAAAGTAAACAACCACGGGTAAAGGGTAAACCCGCATTTAATAACAATTAAATTTTTAACATTATGTCATTAGTAGCAACAAGATTGCAGAATTGGCGGATTGAAAACCCGGAATTAGACCGTAATATGACCCGCCCGTGTGAGTATGGCGCATTGGATTTCTTCATTGAGCAAACCAACGCCCCGTCCTCAATCATTAACCCCAATTTGCGTGACCGTGCGTTTGCGTCCATTGGTAACACGGTGCAAGTACCCGTTATCAATTACGACGGCGATGTACAGGTTAGCAATGTCCGTTCGTGCGTTATCGCTGACGATGAAAATACGTCCGCATTGGTAACGGTTGTTTGGGCGACTTATGCCATTGGCTTTACAATGGTTCCCGCCGCCTACATGAACAACGAAATTTCCTACGAACACGACTTTTTGCGCAAAATGGAAAAGACGTGCCGGGCTTTGGCGAACAAATTGGACGTCGGAGCCGTTGCCGCATTGGAGGCAAACAAAACGCAGGTGTTCAAAACGTTGCTTAATTACACGCAGTCGGGCAACGTGGTACAGGTTCCAACCCAAATGGCGACCGAGATTTTGGGCGATATTAACCCGATTATGCGGGCTAACTGTTACCCGGAATATATCCACATTATCGCCAACGCCGGGGTTGATAGCCTTATTCGTAAACTTGCACAACATGGCGTTTACAACGACGTAAACAAGCGCATGGAGTACGACAACAAGGTTTTGCACTACACAAACAACGTAACCGACGAACCGGGCAAAATGGGAACCATGTTTGCCGTTGCTGACGGTAATGTTGGTATCCTTACACGTGTTGACCGTGAAGCATTGCGCCGTACCCGTGCGAATTTCCACGAATGGGACGTTGTACGTTTGCCGTACATTGATTTGCCCGTTGGTTCGCACTATTACACCGCCGTTGGCGACCAGTCCGCAATCATGGGCGACGCAACCGCCGATTTGACGTGCGCCGTTAAGGAGTATTTCGGATTTTCCGTTGACGTGGCGTATATGGTTGCTTACAACAGCAACCCGGATACCGTGGCAAACCCAATTATCAAAGCCGAGATTGCCGCCCGCAATCCGAACGAACCGTTGGGTATGCCTGTATATGTAACCAACGCCGGGGAATTTCCCGCCGGAGGTGGCGCATAACGCCGGAGCATAACGAATTGTTAAACCGAGGGGACGGGGTGGTTATCCCCGCCCCCTTATTTATTTCAAACGCAGATGTACCGATTAAAAGAAATACAGGACGCATTATTGCACGTCGTCGGGTGGGAACAATCATACGACCCGGCAAAGGCGATAGACGACAATTTAACGCAGACGGAAAGCGGTTTGACGTTTCAAGGTGCGCACCCCCTTGTTACTTTGGAAAATGTCCGGGCAATCGTCCCGGATGATTTCGTTTTTCAATATCCGGTTTGGAATATGATAGCGGAATACAAAGCCGGGGCAAAGGTTCGCCACAACGACAAAGTTTGGATTGCCGCACGGGACAACCAAAACGAGGAACCGACCGAAAGCGATTTTAACGACGATTACAACGACGATTACGGCAATCCCTATTGGCAACCGTACAATTTCATTTCCGATTATTTGGAGCGGTTGACCCGTAACGGTATTGCGCAAATGGTACAAACATTCACGCAGATAAAGGGATTGGATAAGGAAACAAAGAACCTGTTGGAGCGGCGCACGTTCTTTGACGGTGCGGGACGTATCCGGGCGACGTTGCCGAATAATCATAAATTAGTCGGGTTTGAAATAGTCCCGGTTCGTTCTACGGGCGTAACAATGAAAATCGAACAAATCGGGTTGCAAATGACGGGCGCAACCGGGGTTGTTCGTATGTATCTTTTCCATTCGTCCCAAATTGACCCGATAAAGACGTTTGATTTGAATTTTACGCAGACAAACGGCGGTTTTCAATGGTTCCCGTTGAAAGATTGTTATTTGCCGTATATCAGTACCGGAAACAACGCCGGGGGGTCGTGGTTTCTTTGTTACAACCAAAACGATTTGCCCGCCGGGATGCAGGCAATAAACATGACAAAGGATTGGAGCCGGGAGCCGTGCGGGACGTGTACGGGTTACGTTGATTTGGAGCGTTGGCGGGAAATAACCAAGTATTTACAGGTATCCCCGTTTATGATGAACGCCCCGGAAACATTCGACGAATACCCGGAGTTGTGGGATATTGCGTTGACGATGTACACCAATACGCAGAATTACGGGTTGAATTGCGAAATAACCGTTGGTTGCGACCTAACGGATTTTATCATTAAGGAAAGGCAAATTTTCCAAACGGTTATCCAACGACAGGTCGCCGCAATCATGTTGCGCACGTTGGCAATGAACCCCGATGTTAAGGTAAACCGGAACCAAGTAAACGCAACCCGGTTGGAAATTCTTTACGAATTGGACGGCAACGTTGAGGGTCGCCCCGGCGGTTTGGGTTATGACCTTAAAAAAGCATACGAGGCGTTGCGGTTGGATACGCAGGGTATCGACCGTATTTGCCTTACTTGTAATAACCACGGTGTAAAATACCGGACAACGTAAGATTATGGCGGGGTTAAAGTCAATACAGGATTTACGCAACCGGGTTGCCACATTCAACAACGGGTTATCGTCCGGCGCATACATTCAACAAATCATTTGGGACAATGACGCCTATATTGTTGATATGAATGCCGAGGAACAATTGTTTGAACAAGGTATTAACCGTTTGGGCGTGGATATTATGGATTACGCCCCGTATTCGCCGTTGACGATAGCCATAAAGGAGGAAAAGGGACAACCGACAAACCGGGTAACGTTACGGGATACCGGGGATTTTGAAGCGTCGTTTTTTTTGGAAGTCGGCGACAAACAGTTTGAAATAAAAGCGTCGGATTTCAAAACGGAGGACTTAATAAAAAAGTACGGGCGGCAAATATTGGGATTGACGGACGAAAATATTGCGGCGTTGATTTGGCAATATATATTCCCGGACTTAATGAAGAAAGCAAAAAACGTATTATATGGCAACGAATAAGAGAACAACCCCTATAATTCCCAACCCGGTTTTAATCGACCGGGTTTTGGGGAACATACAAACCGGGTTAATGGATAACGTCGATTGGTTGGACATCGCATTTGGGCGGGCGCAACGTATCGCCAAAGTGATACAGGGCAAACGCTATTATACCCCGAACGTATATGCGGGCGGGACGGAATGGAGAGGCGACAATGATTATATCGACGTTTCCCCGGATGCCAATATTGGCAATTTTTCGTTCTTTTGGATAGACGACCCGCAAACGGTCGGTTGGGTTCCCAAAGAGCAAAGCGAGATTAAAGCCCCGTTTTCTCTTATTGTTTGGTTCGATTTGCGCAAGGTTTACCCCGGTCAACTCAACAACCGGAATACCGAGGCATTGAAGAACGAAATATTGACCGTCCTAAATGGCGGTTTTTGGCTGAAAGACGGGACGATTGTAATAAACCGGATTTATGAGTTGGCGGAAAACGTGTACCGTGGGTTTACGTTGGACGAAATAGATAATCAATTTTTAATGCACCCGTTCGGCGGTTTTCGCTTTGAGGGTGTATTGTCAGTTAATCAACCTTGTAACATTTAACGATATGGTAACTTTCATTATTTGGGTTTTGGTCGTGGCAACCGTGGCGGCGTTCCTGTTGACCCTGTTAAAAAAGTGGGGCGTTATTGAGTACGTCCAAGTTCACGGCAACGACTTTTTTGTTAAGATGTTCAATTGCGGCTTTTGCTTATCATGGTGGGCGGGGGTCGTTTTGTCCGTCCTGTTTGCTATATGCACCGGGAACCCGGCATTGTTATTGGTTCCGTTTTGTTCAACAGTCATAACCCGCATACTCTTATGAAAACGACAAAGATAGGGGAACGGGCGGTTGTGTTGTACGACAGTATCGACGAATTGCCGATTTTGCGATTTCACGCATATAACAAAATGTTGCTTATCGACGCCGGGGTTGGGTCGGATTTGAACGATTGGGATGCGCATATTGAAAAGGCAATCCGGTTTATCCGAAAGGAAAAGCCGGATTTGGCGGAAAAGGAATTGGATAATTTGCGGCAAAACGTTTATTTCGTCCAATCCGCCATATCGCCAAAGTATTTGGCGTTTGCCTGTTTGGTTAAGTCCGTGGACGGAACCGAATACAACGATATGACGGCGGACGGTTTGCAAAAGGTATTGGATTTATTCGCCGATGCGCCGAACGCCGAGTTGACCGCCCAATTGGAAGCGGTCAAAAAAAAAATAGATGAAGAATTGCAATTGTATTTTCCTAAACTATTCGACGACG
>OGGQ01000894.1_pt1 | contig 41756 bp, 41 predicted proteins | sample 1571191 | NCBI WGS metagenome assembly OGGQ01 (sample SAMEA2582061, study PRJEB24529) | metagenome | biome: Human gut stool | place: China | collected 2011
GCGGTCTATCTCTTGTTTTCGGTTGCTTGCTTCCTTACCGTACATGAGCATTGGAGCCGGGATTATCGCTGCCGTACCCCTCCAGGAGATTGACAACGCCCCACACGCCCAGGCCAGCGCCGAGAGCCACAACAAGGGTCTGCAAAGTATCAATAGCGGAAGAAAAGAACTGCATATAGCCTCCATTTCTCCGGGGGTTTCCCCGACCATGAAAAAAGCCGCCCGTTTGGGCGGCAGGTTACGACCTCTGGACACTTTGTCCAGAAGTGCTTTATACATAGGCATCCGGATCGTCCACATCGTCGTAGTTGAGGATGTCCTCGTCCTCGCTTACGGGCCCCGTGTCCGATACGTCTACCTCGTACACCTCACAAGCCTCGTTCAGCCCAGGCCGCCTGCGGCGGTTAATGAGCTTATCAAGGTCAAAGGCATTTTTCTTTTTATCGGCCTCAGCCGTGTACTTGTAGTTCGGGTGCTGCTTCAAATCGTATTTGGACGAGAAGAACGGGGGCAGGCCCCGCAGCTGCAAAATGCACTTATCGCCCGGCATGGTAGCCAGCTCGCTGGGGGTCATCAACTCCCGGCCCAGCCGCTGGGTGTTCTGGTTGTAGCTTTCCGACTGCCCACGGGAGCGGCCCTCGGTCTGCATAGAAATCGTGGCCTTGCCAAGCCAGTTTTCGGATATTTCCTTGATGGTGGAGCTTTCCCGCCCACCCAGGAAAACCACGCTGTGTGTGCTTGTCGGCAGACGGTGGATCGGGCTCCACATGATCGGGAGCCGTTTTATCTTCACCAGAAACAGCAGGAGCATTATTTTCCTCCAGCGGTGGCAGATCACCCTGGCCGGGCGGGGATAGGGTTTCCGGGAGCTTATTCTCCTCCGGGCCCATGTTTACTTTTTCATCGGCCATTTGCTAACCTCCTTTTTGATGGAATGAAAAAGGGCCAGACCTCCCGGCCTGGCCAGCAAAAAATAACCCCCTTTCATTTTCAATTTGAAATCAGCACCACTCCTTTCCAAAACCAGGCCATAAAAAAACGTCGCTTTTTACAAAGAAACAGCGACGTTTTAGTGTAGGTTGGCTCGGTTTTTGTTGTGATTTATGATTATGCCTTTGTAAAGAAACCTAAGACATCTCATTACATCACTCCTTATACTTTTTCTTTATATCATATATAACGAATAAGACATGTTTTTTGGGACAGCTGTTTTTAACAAAGAATAAAAAAGATGCCATTATTTCATGGCATCTCTTTTCACGTTTTGATCAATCTTCAGGTTCAAACAGTTCATCAACTGTAATATGTAATTCTTTTGAAAGTTTAAAGGCTAATGAAAGTGTTGGATCGTATTTATTATTTTCTATTGCATTGATTGTTTGCCTTGAAACATCGCATTTTTTTGCCAACTCATCCTGAGAAAATCCAAGTTCTTTCCTTCTAGTTCTAATGATATTTTTCATGTCATCCGCCATACCTTTTCTTATAATACAAAAGTGTCAGAAAATATGTCATAGCAATTACACTCAGTTCAATAAATGGATTGTTACGCATAGCTTCTGCTTGCAAAACTGCTGTTATGACGTCTAATACGAGTCCAAGCACTGTTACAAGAAGTGTAAAAAAACTTGCTTTCCACACCATTAGCTTTCTTCTTTCATCGCCAGTCTTTAACATGGAAACAATCATCATAATATCTATAAAAATTAGAGCAATCAGAAAAATTCCAAATACGATCAAAAAAAGTGTAGTTGTCCTCATAAAATCGCTCCTCTCTCTAACAAAAATGTAAAATACTTTTTACATTTTTATCATAACAAATATATATAAAATGTCAAGAGTTTTTTACATTTTAATAATAGAGAGAAAACGTATTACTTGTTTATATCTTATCTATTTTCTTCTACACTCTCTGCAACCTTTATAATTTCTTCTTTTGAAAGGGCTGCCGATATACTGAATATAGTTGCTCTGTCCTCAGAATACCATACGATTACACTATTCTCGTCTTCTGCTTCTGCCTGATAGTAATCTGCTTTCTGATTTCCTACCATAACCTCTTGAGCATTATCATCAGAAATAAACAAACTGATGGCATCTGTGCCGCTTGAGGACATAAAGGCTATTTGGTTTCCCAGGTCATTGTGATAGATTGCAATGTTCATTCCTTCCGTTTCTGTTGTTTCTTTTTCATAATAGCCCTCAGGGATATATGTAAGGACATATTCTTGTTGCTCGGCAGAACCATCGCCTGTATAACGGTATTCCATATAGCCGGTATACTGTCCTCTCAGCCAATATAAAAATGTGGCTCTTGCCTCTTGGTTTAACATTAAAAAGGAACTGCCTGCCACCACAAATATAGCTAGATAACAAGCCACTTGTTTATATAATCTTTTTCTTTTTTTATGTTTTGCTTTTTGCAGTATGTTTTCCATATTGTTTTCAAAGGTTTTGGAAAATTCATATCTATATTCTTCTTGAGTTTGAAGTGAATCTGTAATGATATTTCCTGCCTCTTTGGCTGCCTGTTTCATCATTTCTTCCGTTATCACAAGATTCCCTCCTTTTCACACAGCTCTTTTAGTTTTTTCTTCGCCCTTTGGTCTAATTTTGACGCTGCCACAAGAGAAATATCAAATAAAGCCGCAATTTCTCTGACACTATATCCGTGATAATATCGTAACAGTATCACTTCTCTGTATCTTGCTGGAAGGTTCAAAATAGACTTTGTAAGTAGATTATCGCCATCATAAGTAACTTCAAGACCATTTATTTCCTCCAAATATTCAGATTCTTTGTGCCTACTTTTCTTTCGGTATATGTCTATGGCTTTGTGCTCAACTATTGTAACGATATAGCTGCGTGTTTTTGGACAGTCTATCGTATCTATCTTTTTTATATTTTCTGCTATTTTTATAAATGCCATGTGCACAGCATCTTCTGCATCCTGCTCATTATGTAGAATTTTATTTGCAGCATAAAACATCAGAGATTTATATTTCAGATATATCTCTTCAAATTTTACTTTGTCATCTTCACTTTCTATCATCTGTAGATATATCATAGAAAAGTCCTCCAACACAATGAAAAATCAAATCTGGTTTTTATATTAAATGAATTAAAATAGAAAATCAAATTTATTTGATAGTAGTCAAAATATTGATATTTAGAAATACATACATAAGAAAAGACAGTCATACAACTGCCTTTTCTTCGATCTATTTCATTTTATTCCTCTTCTGCCTGTACTGCACTTTCATCTTCTGCGGAAGGATAACCACAAAGGTCATAAAGCTCAGGAGGAATAAAGCTTACTGCAAGCTGATCCTCCTTTGGAAGTTCATTGTACCAATTCAGCTACTCCAGTGTTTCTTCTGATAAATCAGAAGCTTTCAATGTTTTGTCATGGAATTTCAACTCATCAGATTCATCTGAAATTGGCGGCGCAGAAGGATTCTCTACTAAATACCATTGATCTCTGAGAAAAATATAGTAATCATTGATATACAAATAGGAAAATTCTTTTTCTCCATCATTGATAACAAAGGTATAGCTTTCTCCACCAGCATATACCTCATTCGGCGCCTCTCCATCAGGAAAGTCTACGTGAAGCAGATCAAGACCAAGAGCCCAGTCCTTTACATTTGCTATTTCCTCAGAGTTTAACTGTCTTGAATAGTCCGAAGAATAAACGGAACAAGTGTATGTGATATCTTTTATGTACTCTGGAAAAAGCATTGGTCCTATGCCGCATACCACAACTTTTTCATTGTCATTTTTGTAATTTACCGTCAACCAGTCAGTATCATTCAAAAGCCATACATCCGCTGATGAATTGCTGTACTGAGGCTCATCCCACACCTCTAATAATTGAGTTCTTTTGTAACCCGATAATATGTTGTTCACCTCAGCCTCATCCATTTGGGCAATAGACAGTAAAGCAGGTAGATTATCATTGCTTTTTCTATTCTGATAACCATAGTTCCATGCAAAACCTACTGCCGCCAACACCGCCAAAAACGTGAAAATCCATTTCTTTTTTGCTCCTTTATATTTTATCAATGCCCAGACACCCCATCCTATTCCACAGACGAATATCATAAACAACATATATACGGCAAAAAACAAATACAACAATCCATCCCAACTCGCCACAGCAAAACTTAAAATAATCCATATCAATATAGCAGCAGTAAAAACTATGATCGGAATAAATCGCACAAATATAGACTTTGCCTTAAAGCATATCAAAATCTGAACAGGCAAAATAACAATGAGGGAAAAAATAATAACACAATTTGCGAAAGGAATATCTCCATACCAAATATCAAACATAGAAATCCCCCCATATTCTGTAAAACCAAATTATCACAAAAACATCATTTTCTCCACAAGCATATTTTTAGGCAGTTACTTCCAAAATAAATCTATTGTTCAACTATTCTTGTTCCTTTGTCAGTTCAGTACCATAATGCTCTGACCAAAACCCATTATCCAAAGCAATTGTAAAAAATGGTGTCATTTTATTATAGATTTCCGTATCAGTAGGTTTTGGTATATTCAGAACATAGCTTACAAATTCTGGTGTTACATATCCCTGAATGATCTTTCCGTACTTCCAGCGGCTTTCCTTAATCTCACCAAATTGAAGTGCCATTTTTATTTCCTCTTGATCTTCATTCCAACAATGTATTTCAAAAGTCTTAGCCGTTTTCAACTGCTCCGACATAATTTCTTTCCAACGTAAATTGTTCATTTCCGCTGCATCAAGTTCAATATAGCCCATTTGCATTTCCTCTTTTCTAAAAAACAATCATTTATTTCATGTATGACTCATCGTTGCTTTATAGATTTATAACGAACCAAATACACTTTTTAGGACACCTTCATATTAAAAAACAGGAAATCTTAAAAGATTTCCTGTAAAACATATAGTATATTCAATTTTCGTTAATAACGTCTGTAATTGAAGCTTTTTTTAATTTCTTTGACGGAAAATATACTGCTGTTGCCGCAGATAAGAATACAAATAAAAAAACAATTATCACTTGTGTGATTGGAAAATCCCAAACAGCATAAGTAAAATGATCTAAAATCAATATTTTGTAGAGCATTTTACTGATTGGCAATCCAATCAAACATCCAAAAATACAGCCTCCAAAAGCATAAGTAAGCGCTTCCGAAGCTATCATCTCTGTAACCTGGGTTTCATCCATGCCTATGGCACGCATAAAGCCATACTGTTTCATTCTGGTAGAAACGCTCATAGAGATACTATTTATAATGTGAAACACAGAAACTAATGCGACCATACCCAAAAAACAGTAGGTGCAGAAAAGAAAAGCTATATATGTTCCGGCAGTACTTTGTTCTCTTTTGTCTGTGAAAATATATGTGTCACCAACTGCATTTTTGATTTCTTCTATTTCTTCATCCATAGCATTTTTTGTAGTCTGTATCATCACAAGGGAATAGTCAGAAATACCAGTTAATTTCAAAAATTCCGCGTCAGAAACGATCAGAGTCAGTTTACCATTTGTGAGCCCGTTCTCACTAAAGGGATCTTTGTTTAATAATCCTGTAATTTCTAATTTTTCATCTCCTATTTCAATGATATCCCCTATTTTCCAAGAACAATTCTTATCCCAAGTTGCCAATACATAACCCGAGTCTTTGTATATTTTTGAGATATCCGTTCCCTTTTGTAGCATATCATCTTTTTTCAGACACTCCAGATCATAGTCATCAAATGAAACGATGTCAATACTTCCAATATCGGTAACACCGCCTGAACCTTCAGCCGGAACATCAAAAACAGCTCGTCTTCCATAAACTTGTTTTACACCTTGCATACCTCTTATTTGTTCCACAAAATCATAATCTATGGAATTTGAACCATCAGCACTGGAAATATCAATATCAGAAGCACTTGCAGACTGTGGCATCAAATATCCTACAAAATCAACCAAAACAGAAAAATTGAAAAACAGTATGATACTTAATGCAAATGAACCTATCATTAAAAATAATTTTTTCTTTGCAGATAAAGCATGGCTGATCCCTAATAAAATGGGGATTTTTAAAAACTTAAAATTTAAAATATGCTGCACCTGCTGTATATTTTCCATATTTCCAGAGGACGCTACAACAGGAGGCACTTTTGAAGCCTGTTTTGCTGGCGCTCCTGCTGCAATCAGCACAGTTAATAACCCCATTACAGCACCGCTTAAAACGCCAATGAAACTTATTTTGAAAATAGGTATATTAATAAATTCTTCGCCTACCCAAAAACGAAGTGTCAGGCAAAACACCCATGTGGATAATACTCCAAGTATAATGCCAACAGGCACTGATGTTTTGCACCAATTTAACGCTTCTAATCTAACAAAACGAATCATTTGTTTTTTGCTCATTCCAATACAACGCATCATTCCGAAAAACTTTGTTCTCTGCGTTATACTGCTGTGCAGACTGCTGGAAATCATAAGCACTCCAGCAATCAATATCAGCAAAAACAATAGTATCGCTGTTAAAAAAAGTGACTGCCCCATATTGGTATTAAGCAAGTATTGAAGAGAAAAATTTCCATGTTTTTCTGATAACCTATTCTGTTCCATTCTGGCTCCCATTTCTGCCATACTAAATACAGATGTGACCATAAAAACAGAAAACATAATACATAACTTAGTCATAATATTATCGTGTTTATGTTTTTTAGCTGATATGGGAATTAAACTAAGATAACTTTTCATACTCGGCACCTCCCAAAATCAGTGACTACGCCGTCTGATACATTCAAAATACGGTCTGCCGTTTGGGCAATACTTTGGCTATGAGTAATCATGAGAATCGTTTGTTCATACAGTCTGGAGGCTTCTTTCAGCAGAGCAATAACCTCACTTGTGTTTTGGCTGTCGAGATTTCCTGTTGGCTCATCTGCAAGTATTAAAGCAGGTCTTGTCATAAGTGCACGCCCTATTGCTGTTCTTTGCTGCTGCCCTCCCGAAAGCTGGCTTGGCAAATGGTTTCTGCGGTCTTTTAAATGCAAAACTGTAAGGAGCTCTTCCAAATATTCTTTATCCGGCTTTTGGTAGTCCAACAGTACAGGAAACATCATGTTCTGTTCCACGGTTAATTCTGGAATTAAATTAAAACTTTGGAATATAAATCCTATATTCCTGCGTCGAAATACTGTAAGACCTTTCTGTTTCATAGAAAACATGTTTTTTCCATCAATAAATACTGTTCCTGATGTAGGAACATCTATGGCGCCTATGATATTTAAAAGCGTACTTTTTCCAGAACCAGATTCACCAACAATGGCTACAAACTCGCCCTTTGGAACGGAAAAAGAAACATTATTTAATGCATGAACTGTATTTTCACCTTTCCCATAAATCTTTGATACATGATCTACTTCCAATAAATTCATAAAATCACTCCTCTCTCTTTTAAAGAAAGGGTATCATACATATCTTACAGCAATATAACAGACAGCCTACAATTTTGTAGGAATTAAAAAATTAATTGTAAATGTTGCTCCTTTTCCAAGTATGCTTTCAACTTCAATCGTTCCATTATGTGCCTCCACAATTGATTTGGATAATGGAAGACCTAATCCAATCCCATGAGTATCGCTGGAAAATCGGCTGCGATAAAACCTCTTAAAAATATGATATATGTCCTCTTGATGAATACCGCTTCCATTATCTTTTACAATAATTTGAATTATCTGAGCAACGCTTTTCCATTCCACTAAAATCGCATCTCCTGCTTTTGTATGGTCGAAAGCATTTTTTATTATGTTTATTACTGCTTCTTTTATCCAATTTTTATCACAAAATAATGTTATTGTGTTATCACCTGAAAATGTAATTGTCTTTTTTTCTCTTTCTGCTTGAAAAACAAAATGATTTTTTATTTCCTGCATCATATTTGATATATTCTCGTCTCTTTTATTAAAAACAACTGTTCCGGCATCAAGTTTTGTTATTTTCAAAAGATTTTTAACCAGATATTCCATACGGTCAAGTTCTTTTTCCGAAAGAGACGCAAATTCTTTTATGGCAGATAAGTCTTCTGTTTCTTCCTGCATAATACCGTTATAAACATTCAAAGCAGCAATCGGCGTTTTCAGCTGATGGGAAATATCAGATATTGTATCTTTCATAAACTGTTTTTCTCTATTCTCATTTTCCACATAGGCTGCTAAAGTTGAGGCTAACATATTTACTTCATGGAAAAGTCGGAATAGCTCCCCCTCTTCCTCACATATAATTCTTGCCGTTTTGTCTCCTGAAATAAATGCCTTGATTTTTGATACTGCCTGCTCTATGATCTTGTCCTGTTCTTTAAAAAATAAGTACATTATCACAAATACTGCCAAAGACATAAGTAAAAAAAACAAAATAAGAAAGAAAACAGTGTGGCTTGTATTATGCCATACAATCAAAAAAATGGCAGCGTAGAACACTACCATAATCAGTAACACACGAAAGAAAAGTTTTCTTATATTTTTATTCTCAAATATTCTCATATCCTGTCCTCAATCTGTTCCATTCCATCTATATCCCATACCTCGAACCGTAATTATTTTCTGTGGTTTGCTGGGATTATCTTCTATTTTTGTGCGCAGTCTTCTGATATATACAGTTATGGCACTGCTGTCAATATAGTTTTCATTGCTGTCCCAAAGTTTTCCCATAATCTGCTCAGGTGAAAGAATGATATTTGAATTTTCCATAAATAAACATAAAAGTTTATATTCATTTGCAGTTAAATCAATTTTGTTGTTGTTTTTATAAACTGCTCCATTTAAAAGATTTATATTTATATTTCCTGAATTAAGTTCTATTTTTTCATTATTAAAATTTTGGCTCCTTCTTAAAAGAGCATTGATTCTTGACAAAAACACCGCTAATTTAAAAGGTTTTGTAATATAATCATCTCCACCTATATCAAGCCCCATTGTGATATCCATTTCTTCATCAGCAGCTGTTAAAAAAAGAATTGGTATTTTTGATACCTGCCTTATTTTTCTGCATACATTATAACCAGACCCGTCTGGCAGTGTCACATCCAAAATAACTAAATGATAGTTTCCATTTTCGAATAAATTCTCAGCCTCATGCTTTGTTTTTGCAATATCTATTTCAAATCCATGTTTTTGCAGAGCAAATGATAAGCCATTAATAAGACTGATATCGTCTTCCACAAACAATATTTTTTTCATAATCGTCACCGTTATTTTTTTATTTCATACATACCAATCTATTTTAACATGATATCTTTTTTTGTGCACCCAATTCCATCTATTATCTTTTGAAACTTTTTTATATTGATAATAAGAGTATAGCATTTTGATTTTTTCTGAATTTTATACCATTTGTAGTTGATGAAACAATTTGTATATCATATCTGGATTACCTGAAGTACTCTTTGAAGTTTATAAGCATACCTAAGTGTTGCCAATGTTCCTCCTTTATTTCTTCCATCATATACCGCTATTATCATTTGTGATTCATCAACCATATATCGATTTCTTAGCATATAGCAGGATGGTTTATAATCTTCGTTTACCACAGTAATTTGATCGCAGTACTTCAATGACGTCTGAAAAGCACTATTTTTTGTTTTTAAACGTCCTCTATATGGAATTACTGCCTCTAATTGGATATCTGGATATTCTTTTTTCTTGTCAGCAATAATAGAAGCAAACAATAAATCTGTTCCATCAGCAAAACCAGAAAGAAACCTGATATACCCATTTTTAATGGCATACTGCACTTTCTGCCTTAATATTTCTTCCACATATCCTATTTTTTCCGGCGGTAAATCTCTATGTCCAGTTACACAACAGGTTTTTACCAAGAAAGTATCATCGTTCACAGCATTACATCTCCTACTTTTTTAATTATAAGATATTTAATATCTTATATAAAACAATATAAGGTATTTAATATCTCATTTCAATACTATTTGCAAGATAAAATAATTCACGAAGGAGGTTGATACAATGTACGAGGAATTTACCCAAAACCGTATTGCGCAATTAAGAGTGCAGAAAAATGTATCTGCCCGTGATATGTCACTATCTTTAGGTCAAAATGACAGCTATATCAATCGAATTGAAAACAAAAAGGCTTTGCCTTCGCTGCAAGGTTTATTTTATATCTGTGAATATTTCGGTATCACACCTCAGGAATTTTTTGATGAAGGTAATACTTGTCCTTCACAGCTTTCAAATTTGATTAAAGATTTAAAGAAACTGGACAAAGATTCCTTGGAGCATATTGAAGCTATTGTAAGGAAATTAGCGAATCAAAAATAAATCAAAAAAGACGATGCACATTAAAGCATATCGTCTTTTTTATTTGAATCAAATTTTCTTTTCTGTTTCAGCTTAATTTATCAAATACAATATTCCTGCTCAAGTACAATGTTGCCACTGCTTCCAGGATCTCTCTGTAATGGTCATAAAATCGCATAAAAAGTCCCAGATTATCGCAGGTACTAAAATCATCATCATACAATGCATCCAGAACCTTTTCACTGGTGGATACATCTGTCACACCTGTTTCGATACATTTCAAAATCTCTGCGCTAGAGAGCAGCGTTTGCTTTGACAAATGGATTACTTTCTGCTGCATCTGGTCATAGGATTCTTTTTGAAAAACAAGTTTTGCTGCGGAAAATGGTACTTTCTCACAAAATATCAAATGTAGAAACGCTTTTACTTTTGTAGAAAAACTGCTTGTGATAGGAACCACATAAAGGTTTGCAAGAAGTTGATATAAAGCCTCATCGCCCTTTATCGCTTTCGCACTAGCAACTAGGTTTCTCCCTTCCATTCGCTGCAAAGTATTTTCAAAAGTATTTGGATCTACTCCAGATTTCTCTGCTTTTCTTTTATAGCTTTCTTCCAGTTCCTCTTTTGTCAGGATGTTCCAGATCAGGCTGGACCAAAGGACCATCTCTTCTATGGTCAAAGCACATTCATTGATCCCAACAGTAACAATGGGTATTTTTTTGCCATTTGGCTGAACCTCAATATGATATCTTCCAACTGCCGCATATAATTGAATCATGTTTTCTTCCTCCTTTATTTATCTGATACAAAATCAAGTATATCAACTACAACAAATTTCGTTATTTTCCTAAGTCCGCGAAAAATGCCTTATCCTTCTTCAGATACTTTACAGCTCTGCAAATGCAAGCAGCGATATAATTAGGCTTTACCTGATACATTTTTGCGATTTCCGCACCACTATACCCTTTCAGTTTCAGTTCCAAGGCTTCAATTCCGCATTTTGCCACACCTTGATATCGTTCCTTTGATAACCGAAGTGCATCCAGCGCTGCTTGATCCGCTATCCTCTCTTCCGGTGTCTGCTCTGATGATACCAGTGCCTGTTCTTCCGCAATATCTGTCAATTTTGCTTTTTGTTTATTTACAATACTGCGCAGATGATTATAAATCTCATTGCGTACCACGGAAAAAGCATACGTTTGAAAAGACGCATCACTTCCACTGCGATAAGTCACTGCTGCTTTACATAGACCAATACTTCCAATCTGATAAATGTCATCATACCCCATCCCATCTACAGATTCATTGAGCATAACATGTTTGCTGATGACTTTTTGTACCACCGACAAATTTTCTTCTACCATTTTTCTTTGTTCTGCATTCAAATGTATATTCATTCTTTTTCCCTCCCGTTCCTCTGTTATGTTGTTCCAATAATGCTTGGCTTTTCTCCATGAGTCGTTGACACATATATTCAGAGAAATTTCCGATGTGAGCTTGCTCTCCTGTCATAAAAAATTGATCTCTCATCCAACGATAGGCATCTTTTCGGCTCATTATGCCTCTTTTCCAAATCTCATCAAAGACATGATGGGCATGGATTCTTAAATTGCGTAACTCTCCATTGGCTAACGTCCCTTTGGGTTCATTGCTATGTGGCAATACGCCTACATAAGCATCACAAGATGGATAGTTTGAGCAAACATAGACCTTTTTTTCCAAAGCATTTTTCCCATATACAAAACTGGCATCACGCAGCATCACTGTTGCACCGCAGTATGGACATCTCATCTGTTTATTATTCTTTTTTGTCTTCATACGAATCACCTCAATCTTTGTAAATCCTTCTTTACTAAAATTGTAGAAAAATAAAATGATAAAATCTACAAATCTGAAAAATCAGTGGCTTAAATTTGTACCAACATTATGTAAACTAATGTAGAGTAAGGAAATAAAAAAAGCCCTATTCCAATCATAAGATCAGAATAAGGCTTTTTCGTTTTAAGAAATATTTACACATAATTATATTGCTAATACACTTTTTAAATTCCAAAAAACAGAAATACAAAAACTGCATATAGCTATGAAACTAATCATCATTCTACAAATATATCTCTTTTTGATACCACTTTCTATTTGAATGCTTCTTTTTCTTTGGAAAAATTCAAATCGTTCCTGATAATATATTTCTGGAGCATCTATAGTAATATCAGCAAATATATGAGAAAGTTCATTATTGGGATATTCTGCATACTCTTTTGCCAGAAGTTCCCATTTTTCTTTCGGAATATCCTCTGCCACAACCATTTGAGATGCTGCTAGATAATCTGACTCATTTCTTTCCTCCAAAGAATACTTCCAACGCAGCAGGAGAAAGAACGGGAGTTCTCTCTGTAATATTCTTTTATCGCCCATACTTTTTACATAGTATAATAACAACTCATACCACACCACAAAGAGCCCTGCTCCCAAACACAACAAAAATACTTTCGACTGAACCAGCAGTAACGGACTGCAAAGACAGAATACACCCAAACTACCGATACACTTTTCCAGAAGCCAAACGGTTTCATCTTTTTTCTCTTGATTGAGCTGCAAAAGAATTTTTAATTTTCTGGAAGAAGTGCTTGTCAAAGAAAACCTTTTCATAGTATATCCTGCCAGCTCCAGACATATGGCTCTCCAAAAACTACTTATACTTCTCCCTGCTTTCTCTGAAGGAAAATATGCCAAATGCGCAATCAGGTGATACATACCATAGGCTAATAAAAAAACACCGGCATAGACCATCAAAATCATATCTCCACCTCCAAAAAAACGTTTTTCATCACAATAAAAAAAGGGGTGATCCGCAGACCACCCCAAACTAAATTTAATATCCTGTTTTTGGAAGTTTTCCTCTATCTACTGTCGGTGCATAAATCTTAGTAGTAAAGGTGTCTTCCGCTGTTACCTTCTGCATTTCATAAGTACCGCCAACCTCAGCTCTGTTCGTGAACTGATAACCGTTAGGCAAATTATCGTATGTCTTGCAGTACAGGAACGGTCTTTCCACTTCTCTGAAGCCAACATCAACCGTACCAAAATCAAACTTGATATCTGTGATATATTCTCCAGCCATCAAGCCTTTTGTGCAGTCAATCTCATACACACGGTCTGTAAAGAGATTATCTTTCAGCACTCTGAACGTACCTGTTTTATTGGTCTTATAATAAATGGTGTAGTTCAGATTCTGGTTAAACGTACCTGTGAACAGTCTTGTGATATACGCCGCATCTGCTGGAAGGCTTTCATGGAGATAGAAGTTTTCCAGCGGTACCATAGATTGATTCTGGATATTATAAATATCGTATCGGATCACACTTCCACCCATGGTTTCTTTATACCCACTTTTCTCTACATTGGTCTTCAGCAATGTGCTCTGATTTGTTCTCTCGATTTCAACCGTTTCACCGTCATTTACGATTTCAAAATGAATGGTTTCATCACTCAACAGGAAATACAGCGGACTTGTGGTTTCCTTCATGGTATATTCACCATATCTGAGCCAATCGGATTCCGCATATCCTTTGCTGTCTGTTGTCAATACATCTACTTTTTTACCATCAGCATCATAAATGGTAAACTTCGCACCTTTCAGTCCATCGCCTTTTAAGGTACCTGTGATCGAATTATTATCTGCAGCTGTTTTATGGATCTGTACCTTGCCCATGATCGGCTCGTTTTCAATATCCACATAGGTTGTTTTGCCCCATCTTGTTTCTACTGCTAAATAACCTTCCTGTGGCAGATAACCTTCTGGTGTTTCTTCCTTCAGGTAATATGTTGTACCGCCAAGGAACATATCATTCAGCTCGATTCTTCCTTTGGCGTCGGTTTTATAAGTACCCAAAGATTTCTTGTTTGGATCGAACAATTCAAATGTGACATTTGCCATTGGCTCATCATTTTCCTTATCGATTTTCTCAATACGGATAGATGCCAACGGATAGTTTTCCCATTCAATGAGCTTATCATCGCCCCATTCAAGGGTTACTTTTCTGACATTCGTATCCAGCGCATATCCTTTTCTTGTATTGGTTTCACGGATCAGGTAGGTACCAGCCGGGAACATATATTCCAGATTGATTTCGCCACGTTTGTCGGTGTAATACTTGCCATAGGTCTTACCGTCATCACGCACGATACTGAATTCCACGTTTTCCATTGGCTCACCAGTAACGATATCCGTTTTTTCAATACGCAATGTAGCGTTTTTGTCATTTTCAAACTTCACAGTCACAGGAGAACCGCTCTTCACCTGTACGTTTTTGCTAGGTACATCGTCGATGTTATAGCCATTTGGTGCTGCAGTTTCTGTCACTACATACCAGCCCGGCTCAAGTGTAGGAACTGTAATTCTGCCGTCTGTACCGGTGATATAGTCCCCCACATAAGTGCCGTCGATTTCTGTTACCTTAAACTTAGCTCCTTCCAAAGGCTCCTGCGTATTCTTATCCACTTTATAAATGATAAGCGCTGCTTTCTTATAGTTATACAGTTCCAATTTTTGAGGCTCATTCTGTTTCAAATGTACCAATTTCATGGTATTATCCAAATTGTAGCCTTCAGGTGCTTTCAGCTCCTGTACTTTATAAGTGCCAGGCTTCAAGCCAACAATGGTGATGATACCGCTTTCATCTGTGGTATACTGCCCAATGAACTGATCATCTACTGTTGTTACTTTAATAGTAGCATCTGCAAGAGGTGCTTTTGTTTCACCGTCAAGTTTCTGGATCACAAAGCTATTCTCAGGCTGGTTAAAGAATTCCATGGAATATACTCTGCCCTTTTCGATATAAATGGTTTTTGCGGTATTATCCAAGATATATCCGCCCTTCGTCTTGATCTCCTGGACAATAAAACCACCTACCAGCTGAGGGATGTAAATGGTACCTGTTTCGTCTGTACGATATTCGCCATTGGACTCACCTACAACAGCACCTTTAATATCTGTCACTTTAAACGTAACATCACTTAATGGCTCTTTTGTGACAGCATCCATTTTTTTGATCAAAAGCCCGCCCAAAGGTGCATTGGTAAACTCTACCGTCACAACGGAATTATCATCTGCCAGTGTGACTGTCTGAATCGTTTCGTCTAAGATATGGTCACTATCATTGGATACTTCTGCAACGGAATATACACCTTTTTTCAATCCAGCAATGGTGATGGTACCATTCTTGGATGTGGTATAAGTACCGATCACAGTTCCTTCTGTTCCTGTAGCACCACTTAAATAACGCACTTCAAATTTGATGCCTTCCAGTGCTTCTCCAGTCTCTGCGTCTACTTTTTTGATGATGATCGCTGACATCGGTGCATTTTCAAAAGTGATTTCTTTATCTTCTCCTGCTTTCAAAAATACATCAATGGACTCTGTTTTACGCTCATAACCAGATGGTGCCTGCTTTTCAACGATGCGATACCAGCCTGGCTCTGCATTTTCCAGCTTAAAAATACCGGAAGCATCAGATGTAAAACTGCCTACCATCACAGTTTCACCGTCTAAAGAGCCGTTGACCGCACGATATACTTCAAACTGTGCGTTTTTCAACGGGTCTTTTGTAATAGAATCCACTTTATGTACAGTAAGTGTTGGTTTCTTGGTATCCTCAAACTTCGCAGTAAAGTCTTCTCCTTCTACCAAGTTGATGATGCGTTCTGCTGTATCGATGACATAGTTTTGTGGCGCCTTTGTTTCTACGATGCGATAACTGCCTGGCGCCATATTCGGCAAAACGATTTTACCTTCCGCATCTGTGGTAAAAGGACTGCCTGTGACGAATCCTTTTTCTGGTTCTTCCAGTTTTTCTACGGTAAACATAGCACCTGCCAATGGTGCACCTGTCTGTTTGTCTACCTTCAAAATGGTAAGGTCAGGTGACTCGTCGTTAATAAATGTCAATGTTACATCCTGATCGGGTTCCATGGTTGCATACTGCACGTTTGGAGAAGAAAGCTCATATCCATCTGGCGGCTGGATCTCTGTGATCACCAGTTTTTTGGACACGCCGTTTTCAATGTCAATATCCTCAATGGTAAAGCTGCCATCTGGTCCTGTGGTATATGGACTTCCCGGAAGTGCCTGACCATCTACTTCTTTGACTTCAAATACTGCTCCTGCTAACCCTTTATCAGGATCTTTCTTATCTACTTTTCGGATCGTAAGGTCTGGCTGTCTATGATTCACCACTTCTACAATGGTTGTCTTTTCCACACCTTCTTCTACAACCAAGTCATACTTTTTGCTGTTTAACAAATACCCTGGCTTCGCCTGTACCTCCTGCACCTGATAATGCCCCGGTTCCAAGCCATCTAAGCGTGCAGTACCGTCATCCCCCGTTGTAACAGGTGAATTCGGCAATGGTGTATCCTCGCCAAATCGGAAGATATTGAAGGAAACACCTTCGATACCGTTACCATCTACATCCACTTTACGGATCAAAATACCAGATTTCTTTGTATTCTTGATTGTGATTTCTCCCGGATGACCACTTTCGGCATATACCTCATAAATCTCATCAGAAGCAATATAGCCATCTGCCGGTGTCACTTCCTTGATGGCAAACCAGCCTTCGTCCACACCTTCCAGCGTAATTTTGCCGTCCTCATCTGTCACACCTGTATAGGTCTGCTGTGTATTTTTATGTGTGATTTCAAAATACACCCCAGAAATAGGTTCTGATGTTTCCGCATCGATTTTTGTGATCTCAACAAATGGTTTTGCATGGTTTTCCATAACAACAACCGTTTCTTCGCCCCAATCGACCTCTCCGATCTGTGGCGTATCGTTTAAGATATAATCAAACCTAGCAGCAATCTCTGTTACTTCATAACTGCCTTCTGGAAGGTCTTCAATGGTGACTTCTCCATTGCTGTCTGTCACAACAGTCTGTTCAAAACCTGTTGTATGATTGACTACCTTGAAATAAAAACCTGCCAGTTCCTCCTGTGTATCCGCATCGATCTTACGAATGGTCAAAGAACCATAAGGTTTATTCTCAAAAGTTACTTTCGGATGGACTTCTGCATCATTCACAACTTCCACACTTTGGGAGTTCTGACCAACTGCCACACTATAATGCGGTGGTGCAGAAACTTCGGTCACTTCATAAGTACCTGCTGGAATACCAGTCATACGTACTACGCCATCTGAAAGTTCTACCTTGCCGCCGTCACCTAAGATCGGTTCTGTGGCACCATCAGATGCCTTAACTGTGATATTGATATGACTACAGCTTTTAGATACTCCACGGATATGGAATACTGCATCTGGTATGGTTTCCTTTGTGTTATAGTCCAGTTTTTCCACTAAAAGACTGCCGTCGGAAGGCTCATCCGGCTCATCGGGAATAGTAGGTGATGCATCGTATGTCATCATGGCTGTATCTGTCGCCTGCGGACGGAAGTTATAGATATATCCCTGCCAATTACCGGATAAGCCCACAGGATTTCCCAAATAGCTGACACTGCTGTCAAAGGTACCGCCTACAGTCGTTCCGTAGAACTGGTAGTTGATGCCTGTGCTGTCTGCAAGGTCTTTCTTGACTTTTACAGTAACGTCCTGTCCCATAGGCACTTTAAACGCCTTTTGGTCATCCCATGCACCGCTGACATTGGTCTGTAAGGAAAGTTTGGTTCCACCGGCATAAACTTCGATACTTCCGCTTTCCACCATCTGATTCAGGTCATCGCCCAAGATACGGAATTTCCAGTAATCACGATCCATACTGCTGGTGAACTGATAGGTGTTGGTTACCCATTCTCCATCTTCTGTGGCTTCTTCAGAACCGCTGACTGGCGAAAGTTTTACAGTAAATTCCGGAGGGGTATATGGATTTGCGATACCTTCGTTATAGATTTTTTTCAATGCATTCAATACTCTGGTATTTCTTGCAGTATCTCCCGACTGAATGGACCATTTATCCAAAGAACCATTGACGATGGCTGTATGGATCGCTGCATGTGTAGCATAATACGCCTCGTCTACGCTCTGACAGCCCAATTCCTGTGGTGTTTTATATGGATATCCCGCACGGGCAACGCCAAGGATCTTCTTTTCCTCTGCGCCAATGCTCGGCAAAGGATCTATCTGATACTGACCGTCCTGATGCTGGGCAGTACCTTTCCAGCCTGGATTTTTGCAGTATGCCGGATATTCCAGTGCGGCAGGATCGTCTGCCACCCATTTAGCGATATGGATATTATCTACGATAGCTCCGTTATAATGCAGGATATTATTCAGCGGTCTATCCGCTGTGATGGTCACATACCCATCATTCGCCTGCAAGTAAGCATATGGATCTGAGCCTGTGTCAGAACGTGCCTTCGGCAGCGAGTCCGTGCCGTAGATTTCCGCATAGTTTTCAGAGAGCACTACATTTCCTGTACTGCTTGTTGTAAACTGCTGCGTATTCAGTGCAGGCTGCTCAAAAACAATGTCGCCCTGTCCACTGTTCTCGGTATCATCCGTTGTTTCATCTAAATCATCATCTGTATCAAACTCAACATCTTGTGTGGAGCCGTTGCCAATGGTGATCTGATCATCATAATCATTGCCCCAAAAGATGTCATCATAAGATGAATCGTTTCCCCCACTTTCCTGCCCTGGGATCACAAAACCATCTTCCCAACTGGCAAGAGCAGGAATGCAATTCACAGTGGTGATCACTGCCGCAAGCAGTAGTGACAGCCACTTTCTGCTTTTCATCATAAAAAATCAACTCCTTTTCCTGTTTTTTTCCACGAAAAAAGAGCTCTGAAAAATCAGAACTCTTTCTGCGCCATATTATATTTGATTTAATTCAGTCTCCTATTTGAAATAGGCAAACATCTCATATGTCAGTTTTTCGCCTACCGCAAAACCAGCTACCTGATACTTTGGATTCAGGTAATTCTCTTTATGTGCTTGTGAATTTGTCAGGTTACGATGGGCTTTATCTGCTGTTGCCGCATTCTTGACTGCGTTTTCTCCCACCAAGTAATCTGAAAGACCAAAGTCTGCTGCCATTTGGGTGGCTCTGCCCCAGTACTTGGAAACATGTCCATCGGCAATGGTTTTTCCGTCATAGGAAATAAGTTTTTCAAATGTGGAATAGCCATTCAAGGAACGCTCGATGTTCTTGATTTCACATAATGCCTGTAAATCAGCATCATAGCGTAGTGTAGGCACACCATTTTTCTTTCTCTCCTGGTTTACCAGTTCAAGAAGCTTCGCACTTTCCTTCCAGTAGAAGTGATGGTAGTTGCCATAGAGCTGTTCACTGAGTTTTTCCATATCATACCCATTTTGCTGAAGCAGACGATAGAACATGGTCACCAGCTCCGCTTTTGTAACTACGGCATTGGGACGGAAAGTTCCATCACCAAAACCAGAAAGGATACCCATATTCACCAACCTGCAGATAGAATCCTGTACTTGTAGGCTGCATTGTGCGGTATCTGTAAATACTGTAGTATAAGATGTTTGGTCCTTCTGTAAAAAATTGGACAAAAAAACTGCGATATACTGTCGCTGTGCCGGCTGTTCTAATGTGAAATAAATCCCTGCGAGATTCTCATTTGGATTTCCCCATACACCAGCTTCTCCGCAAATGAGTGCTGATTTTCCCGGTTCCGTATGACTGTCCCAGCTGAAACGGTCGGAAAAGATGCGGCTGGCATCCTGACCGCCATAAAATGTCACTGGATTTAAGCCAAAGTGTGCTGCAATCTCTGCGAAATCACCATACGTAGCAGATGTATTGGGATAAAAATACCCTCCACTGCCTGATATATATCCACGTTGCAGGAAATCACGAATTGCACTTTCTGCCCAATGTCCCTGAATATCTACAGGTATTTGCCCATTGGCGTATAATGGTAAGCTGCCATAAGCCGATTGTGACGGGCGAGGCACAATGATTTCGGATGCAGCATAGGGTGCATTTGGGTGATTCCCTTTTGAAACGTCCCCCAGCAGCTCTCCTGTTGCCGCAAAGGCGGTCTGGGATATGGTAAGTGCAGTCAATATAGCGATACAAGTTTGTACAAGTCTTTTCATGGTAGTTCCTCCTTCTTCTCTTTTTATCTACTGATACAAAAAGATGGGATCAAAGACAACAAAGAATGCAGCTTTTGCTGCATTTTATTTCTGTACTGCCTGTACCAAAAGGCGTTTCGTCGGTTGTTCTTCAATACAAGTCACCATCGTAAGGGTATTTTGTTCCACTGCTGCTGTAATATCACTCCAGTCTGTTTCCGCAATGGGTTTGATGACCGTTACCTGATAATTCCTTGTTCCAAATCTTGTCTCATAGGTAACCGTATCTCCAACTGCAATATTTTTCAAATTACGAAAATCATACTTGTAATCCCTGTTATGTGCGCAAAAGCCTACATTCCCATCCCAGATCGGTGTTTCGGAGAAATGACCAATAGCTGTTTTGATGGTTTCCAAGTCTGCGCCATCCTTTACCGGGAATTTAGAAATACCGATGCTTTCTATGGTAAGATATCCAAGGATATCATGTGGTATCTCTGTGGCAGTTGCCTGTGGATTTGTGTAGTTTTCCAATGTCGTTTGAGACACCCTGCTGGTATCAAAATCGTATGTTCTCATGGCTTTATCCAACATGCGAACCATTTCTGCCCTCGTGATATGCGTACTACCATTTATTTTATTTTCTGGATATGTATCAATCACGCCGGCTGCATACAGATTACGCACGGATGTATTCACCCATAAAGGAATGTCCTCGCTATCGCTGTATGGCAGCTGCACACTGTTATAGTTTTCGCTCCTGACCAGCCTGGATACAATGGAAATCGCTTCAAATCGTGTGATCTCATTTTGCGGCAGGAATATATTCCCCTCATACCCACTGACAACACCGCTTTTTACAGCAGAGTCGATATATGGATAAAACCAGTCTGTTGGAAGTACATCTGTAAAACTGCTATCCTTCTGTGTGATGGGATACAGTTCCAGCTTATCCAGTAATGCGACGGTTTCAGCTCTGGTAATAGTAGCGTCTGGGCGGAAAGTTCCATCTGGATACCCACTGACCAAGCCATAGCTGCTGTATTCTGTGATATATGCCTCATCCGTATGCCCTGCAATGTCTGTATAGCTTACGGCAAACGCTGGTGTCGGTATCAACGCTACAAAAGTCAATGATATGGCAATAAGCCACTTAAATCGTTTCATGCTCCTCCCCCTTTTCTTCAAATTCTGGAGTATCTTCTATCTCATTTCCTTCTTCTAATCCATCCAAATCAGAGGGAACTGTTTCTATCTTGCGTCTTTTCAGCAAATAATAAATGGTGCCGCCTGCCAAAAGCAGCAATACACCCCCTCCGCCAATGAAAAATGGCAAGTAATGATTTTCTTCCTCCATGACCTGCATTTCCGCTTTCTCTCCCAGATAGGTCAATGTGTATGCTGTCTGTTCAGAGATTTCTTTTTCCACTGTACCGGTATAGGTTGCTTTTGCGGTATATGCTGTTGGGATTTTGACGGAATAGGTACCGGAATACAGGGCTTTTGCATTATAGTTGTTCCCTACAGCAGTATCACCACTACCCATATTATTATCCACGATCCACTGGATGTCGTATAATGTCATACTAACACCGCCAGACCAGATATTTTTCGCAATCTGGCTGGTATCCATGGAGGGAAGTCCATAGTACATTTTGGAATCAGACTTCGTATATGTCTTTGTGGTATATCCTGTTGCTGCGTACTGGATAGAAGCATAATCCAATTTCAACTCACCTTTATATCCATCTTCATCCTCATAAGTTTTGGTTTCCCCAAGATTTGCTGCTACCTGCCCACTGCTTTCCGAACTCACAGTTGTTTCTGCTGTTTGAGATACTTTTTTTGTCAATACCTCCACCAATGGCTCACTTTTTACATCGATCTGGTGATAGGTATAGCCATTCAACTCAAAACTGGCTCCCAATAAATGGTCGATGTCCTCGCCATTTTTTAAGGTATACGTCTTTTCAATGTAATAATTCCCGCCTTTCATATAAGTTTCTGTTGTTGGTTCCGGTGCTTCTGTTGCCGCTGTGCATAACAAAAGTACCGCTAACGACATAGGAAGATACCATCCCTTCCTTTTCATGTTTTCTCACCTCTTATCTTCCAAACTTCCATAACCATGCAGTACTGTACAGACTGAAAAAAAGAATACTGCCATACCAAAAGCGATCCACTGCTTTCCACTGGCAGTGAGCAAAAAACTTTGTACTTTCGGTTGAAAAACAGCCAGCATAATAGTCATTCCAGCGAAAAAGAAAAACACCGCTGTTATGTAAGCAGGCATCTTTCGTATTTTTCTTTCGTATATTTCTTGAAGCCGCAGGACCTCGATCCATTGCTTCCTAACTTCCTGTTCCACACCTGCAGGCAGCATATTTGCTTGTTCCAAAATTTGTAACCGATGAAAGTCTCTTCGCATCTGGTCATCTTCCTGAAGCAATGCAACATCTACTGTTTTCCCCTTCAGAAATGCGATCCTGCTTTTCCTGCGATTCCAATACATTTTTTTCACAACAAAACCATGCTGCAAGAAAGGAAAGCCCAAAGACAGGACAAATGCAAGATAAACATTTTGCAGCAATAAACCGAAACATAAGCCAAAAAACCACAGAAAAAAAGAAAAGATGATTGCCGTTCCTCTTTTCTTCCTTCTTTTGACACCATGGTCTTTTTCTATTCTTTTTTTCAAGTCTGACCAGTTCTCTTTTCTTTTTATACCCAAACGCACATTTATGTTTCCTCCATTCTGTCGCAAATCATTTGAACAGCATCCCAATATTTCCTATGGCATAGACTCCCTCCTTTTATCATCCTGCCCTCCAGATAGGCAATTTCCAACTCTTTGCCAAAGGGCAGCATACCGTCAAATCCGCCGATTTTCTCACTCACCTCCTCGTAAGGGCTATATGGCTTCACTTGCCCAGCCAGATAAATGCTGTTCTGTGGTAGATTTCTTTCATTCTCCTGTTCATACAAAAGCCCTCTTTTGTCCGGTGTCAAAATACAGACAGAAAGTTCTGCCTTTTTCTTTGCAAATTGGCAGAAGGGATTTGACATATCTGAAGTCAGATCCCAAATGATACTATCTGACAGACTTTCAGCAATGGAACAAAATGTTTCCATCTGTGCTTCATCTCTTATGCCTTTTTCCTGTAGACCATATCCCAGAACACCTACCAACGGATTTTCCCGAAGCACCTTTACAGCTCTGGTAAAATGAAGTTGATTGATTTCTTCTGAGAACAACCTGCCAAGTCCCATCTTTCCATCTTCCAACATTGGAAGTATCGGTATGATATCATCAGGGCTGATGATCAATACACGCTTCTGGTCTTTTGTCAATGCGTCTGCCAGTACAAAGGAAAACAATGTTTTTCCACTGGACGGGCTGCCAAAAACAGCTATATGCTTTCTCATGGTTCCTCCTCAAAATATGCGCTTTGCTGCTGCAATAATTTTTCTGCTAGTTCTTCATTCTCACGTACCATAACAGAAACATGAAACACATCCTTTCGATGTTTCTCCAGAAATGCGCTCTGTCTTTGATTGGCAGATACCGTGATCCAAATGACACCTTCGGCATCTGGTTCCATGGCTGTGATAACACGAACAAAGTTCAGTGCAGGAATGTCGATCAGACCATCGTCATACCCATTCATTTTGATGATGTCACCCGTCTGCAAGGCTGTCACTTCACTGCCTTCCATGATCTGGACCATGGCAACAGCTGTTTCATAGCCCTCCGGCAGCAACGACATTGCCTCGCCATCCTGAAAGGGTACCTGACTGACCTTTTCTGTCAGCAGGATATCACCTGACACAATGTCAACAGCGGCATATCGTCCAATGACGTCATATACATCTGTGACTGCCGTATCTGATAAAGGATATGCCCCCATACGGACGACCTCCAAATCATCTGCATCAAACATTGCACCCTGTTCTATGGATTTTGTTGTACGTACCACTTCTATTTTGGGATACATCTGCTTTGCTGTGAGTGGTACAGCGAAAAAAAGCAAGAGAACCGCTAGAAAAAAGCAGCCAACAGCACAAAGTAATCTGCTGCGCATGACTTAAATATTCTGGCGCATGATACGGGTAATGATCCCCACCGCTACGCCTCGTTCCTGATCCAGACGGGTTACCACAAAACTGACGTCATCATGTTTTCCTGGTAGTCTACGGTCTGTACAGCTATATGCCAATGCGTTTACACCAATATCCAGCTTTACAAAAGTAGCACCCTTATGTACGTCTGTGACTCTTCCAGAATAACGTCCCTGTACCTTACAACGGCTGAGTTTTTCCAGCACTTCATTTTTGGTAATGGCCTTCATATCTGCTTCCAGCTTTACTTCTTTTGTTTCCGGGTTACACTGGATACTTGTCACCTGCGTTAAGACTGCATCTCCAACATGGAACTGTTCTCTGGCATCTCCAATCCATTCCCAAGACAGATTTCTTGCTGGAACAGAACACTCCACCCCAAAGATTTCCAGACGCACTACTTTTTCTGCTACTGCAATCACTCTTGCCTGCACCACTCTGCCTTCTGTTACCATAGGTGCCGCACCATTTTCGCCAAAAAAGAATTTATTGCGCTTTACGAGCATTGCCTGTTTTCTGCTGGCAACAACGCTTTGTGCCGCTGCATCAATTCCCAAAATAATGAAATCTACTTCGCAGCCCAGAATATGATTCAGTATCCTGATCTGTCTGCTTTTCATTTCTCCATAGCCTGTGTTCTCTGTCAGATTCAGCATCATTTCATCTACGGGAATGACTACACGGAAATCCCTATAATATACTACCGCTACGGTACTTTCTCCACTTTCCTCAATACCGCCTAATGCACCGGAAAGGATACGTCTGCTGCGGTATGCGTTCTGCAATTCATACCACGCCTGTTCTTTTGCGTCTGCGGCTGTTACATAACTGCCATTACTTTCAATGGTCAATACCGGCATCTGCTGCGCCTGTATCATTTTTTCGTCCTTGTCCATTGTTCCTTGCCTCCTTATTTTTACTCATCAATTGTTTTTTCGAGATTGAAACCACTTTCTTTGGTTCTTTCGGTTGTACTTCTTGTTCTGAAACGGCTGATTTTATTTCCTGCCTAAAGGATTCCTTTCTTTCTTCTGACAGTGCCATTTGTTGTTTGGGTTCCTCTATTTTTACAGCTGGTTCCTTTTCTTCCATCTGCCAAAGGGGGATATGGGTAACCGCCTTTCTTTTCTTTAGTTTTTTACTTTCCGGGTGCAAGGTATAATCGAATTTTTTCACACGAAATACCTTTTGCCCACGGAGTATGATCAGTGCTTCATCCAATGGCATACGCAGGACTTCGTCTTGTGTCATCAGCTTTCGTCTGCCTACGGAACTGGTTTCACGAAAATCCGGTGTGAAGTTGCTGACACGCCAGGTATGCAGCTGTTTGGACTGACTGCTGACAGAGATAGTTACCTCACCAGTGCGGTCTGACAGAAAACGTGCTGTCATTTCATCCGTACAGCCCAATGCGATCTGGGTATCACAGTTACCAATGATTTCCTGCCATTCGTCATAGGGATAACGGTTCTTTAGCTGTGCGATATTTTGAAAAATTACAGAAATACTGATATTTCGGCTGCGTACCGTTGATATTTTCTTTTTAAAGTCCGGTATGGCACCGATGTTCGGAAACTCATCCAGAATAAAATTGACTGCCTTGGGTAATTTCCCGTCTACACCATTTCGGTCTGCAAAGCGCACCAGCTTGATAAACAGGAATGAAAAAAACAAGGATGACAAAAAGTCAAAGGTAGAATCCTGATCGCTGGTGATGCAGAAATACGCACATTTCTCTTTTCCAGGTAATTCCAAGTCGATTTCCGGATATGCGGTGATATTACAAATCATTTTGTTCTGGAACACCTGCAATCTGGCACCAAGACCAATGATGACACCGCCTCGGACTTTTTCACCTGCCTGCTTAAAGATATGATAGGGTCCTTTTGCAGGGTGCTCCTTTGGCAAAAGTGCAAAACGTGCATCCATCTCTTTCTCCGATAACTCCGCCAGCATACGATATACCTGACCTAAGTTTCGCTCCTCCTCCGTTTTTTCCATATCCACATACAGGATCAATGCTTTCAGCAGGTTCAGCTCTGACATATCCCAGAAATGATCTGTTTTCCCGTCACTTGTGTTCTTGATAATAACGTCAGCACAGGTCTGTGCCATCAACTCCTCATGCTGGATCTCCCACATACAGTTCCAGCTGTCACTGTTTGGCGGATTGACCAGATTAAAGACCTTTACCGTATATCCATGCTCCTCCAGATACACTGACATATCCTCATAAAGTTCTGATTTTGGATCTGTCAGCACCATGCTTTCCCCACGTCTGACACATTGGAATATCATATTACGCACGAAAGCACGAGATTTCATACTGCCAGAAGCACCATATACTGCAATATTTCGGTTCATCCTGCTTTCCAGCGGGATACTGGCAATCTGTTTTTCAACGATACCCAAAATCGTGCCTTTGGTATGGCGAATATCCGTCAGACACAGGAGTTTCTTCATTTCTTTTTGCTCCAGATATCCTGCTGTACCATAGGTACCCTTTTCGGAATAAGCAAAGTTGCGTTCTCTATCTAATTCGCCTCCAGTACTGTTTCCCATATGCATCACCATCACCACCAGTATGGCGATCAGGATACATTCGAAAAGCAAAGCATAGAAACCATCCATTGAAAACACATGACGAAAACAGGAAAGTATCCCTGCATCCGGAAACTGTGGTGCAGTTCCATCTCCTGCTACACCGCCGGCAGCTGACCATATTTTGTAGTTTTTTAGGAACTGTGCCAGATACCCAGCACCGTACAATAACGGAAGGATACCCAAAAGCAGTATTGCGACTGCTTTTTTCAAATCACGTCGTTCAAAAGAAATTCTCTCGGACAGCTTCCATGTCCACTGTTGAAATTTGGGTGGCTTCATCGCAGTATTGTTTCACCCCTTCCTTCTGGAAGTCAAAACAAATGACCTCTCCTTTCTTTTGGGCATATCTCAGCTGCATAACAAAGAGAAGCAAGCGTTTGATGTCAAAGTCGAAACAAATCAATACCGGTTCCAAGGCGTCATTATACCCATCGTTTATGATGTTGCTTTCTGCATTGCTTTTCAAATCCTCTGTTAGCACCTGATATAAGCACTGATACATTTGTGCATCTTCCAATATCTGAAGCAAAAGACTGCCGTTCTCATCCAGCGGGACACAGCAGAATTTCTCAAAGGGAGAATCTCGGATATCCGCTTGTCGTTTCACCTCTAAGATAGGTATATCTGTTCGGCTATTAAATAAAAGCGCTCTTGTTTCCGAAAAAGAGTACCCTTTTTCCTGAAGCACAGAACGTAGTAAGATATCCGCACGTTTCTCCACATTACCATACCAAGATGTCACCCCATCCAGATGGTAGCAAAGCCAGACTGCGTTTTTTGTCAGCCAGACACCTGCTCCACGGGAACTGATGACTTTCGTAGAAAGGCTTCCCATGTCTTTCCATTCTCTGGAACTGTAGAAAACAGACTGCGAGAGCTTTGCCTCCGTTGGCTGTTCCTGAAAGATATTCGGCTTTTCATCTCGGAACAGATTGGTACCTGCCAAGAAAAAAAGCGCCATCATTTCTGCCAGACGATGCTGCCTCTTTCTATGGATCAAATCACTGCGACGCATGGAGGCATCGGCACCATTTGCCAGAAAATATGAAAACCGATTATAATCACTTTGCAGCATCCAGCGTTTTCCGCTTATGGTAAGGCGATAGCCTTTTACCCCATCTTTCTGGTATCGAACGATTTTGTTTTCCAAAAGTAATCTCTGTAAAATTTTCTTTCGGTAATCAGGCTGCGGGATCAACAGTGAAACCATATCCTCTCCAACCTCACCTGCCATAGATAATATCTCCAGCACATGATACGCTTTGGCATCTTTCTGTATCATGGTTTTTTTCTCACCTCCAAAATACGGGATATGACTTCTGACCAAGGCTCCTAAACTCGGTCAGAACTTATCCTTTCCTTGCGCCTTACTTTCCTTTATTTTTCAATGGTTTGGCAGAACTTCTGACCAATCCCAAAATCATACGCTTTCCAGTGCCATTTCTGGATACCACATCTGACCAGTCTTTCGTCTGATTTCTATATGTGTGCAGTTCTTTTTTCCGACCTTTGTGCGATAATGCAGCTCACAAAAAGCGCCACTGTCATCCAATAAAAAAAAGGCGTTGATCACATCCAACACCTCTTTTGCTTCCAGATTATCATAGTCTCGAATGCCTCTTACAGGGATACCTTTGGCATACTCATAGGTATAACAGATAAATGCTTGTTCCATACGACAGATTTCCTTCTCTCGACAAAAGCACTCCAAAGCAAATGACAACGGTTCCAGCAAGAACACCACGTTCTGTCTTCCTTTGCGTTTCGGCAAAAGCTGTGGGATGATGATTTCATATCCCATTTCTGTTTCCATGACCTCGATTCCCTGTGCATCTGTCACTGTATGCAGCATACGTTTTCTGCTGCTCACGGGATAAGATCCCACCAGATTTCTGGCAGTACAAGCAATAGCTTCTGCACGCATGGCAATGTCTATACCCAGATCTTCAAAATTTTCCGGATACCTTACAGCATCTGTCATTTCATAAGCACAGACTGCATTTTTCAATCGAATGATATCGTCTTTCAGTCGATTGGTTCGATCATATAAATTAGGACTCATAGGTAAAATACGCCACCTCCCCTGTTTCTTTTACTGTACAAAATACAGTGTTGAGCGCTGATATTTTCTCCATTTGAGATTGATTTTCTAAAAGCACGATTGGCTGAAAACAAATACTTTTCTTTAGCTGATTGATAGCATTTGAAATTACTATCTCATCTCCTAGGGCACAATAAAATACACTATAAACACTACCATTTCGATACATTTCTAAAATCAAAGGAAAATGCCCCGTCCCATGAAAATCACAGTCTTCCAAAAAATCAATAACTAACCAAAAACTTAGTACTTGCTTTTCATCTTCTCTGATGCCCCTTGATACCTTTATCATTCCTGTATTCTGTTCCAGCACAACTCTGCCTTTCTTGACGAGCATTCGAAATGCCTTTGCCATGATTTCTGAAGGCAGTCCAAAATACTTTTCTACCTGCTCGATTTTCAATGCTTGATATTCTGACACCAGTTCTACGATTTTTTGTTCCAAATTCTGCCTGTTTTCTTTTACCGCAATCAACATATCCCCTCCCTCTATGTAGTGGTTTTTTACAATTTATTTATAATTTATTTTTTGCACTTATACAAAACAAATACTCTTTCTTGGATAAATAAAAGCACTAGAACAAAACATATTACTTGCCTAAATGTCTCAAAACATTTTGATATATTTTGAAATCTTCATCTTTAAATACATCAAATATAACCCTTTCAATCTTTTGACTGTTCTGCAAAAATTCAACAACAGTTTTTACCGCTATTTGTGCTGCTTCCTTATTGGGAAAACCAAACTCTCCTGTTGAAATACAACAAAAAACAATACTTTTTAAACCTTTTCTTTCAGCCACTTTCAGACAAGACTGATAACACTTTTTCAAAAGGTCACATTCTTTTTGTGTCAGCTCTTCTTTTACAATAGGTCCTACAGTATGAATCACATATCGACTAGGAAGATTATATGCATTAGTTATCACTGCCTGACCTGTAGGCTCTTCATAAATTTCTCCATACTTTTTTCTTTGAGCCTCCATATACTCCATACATTCTGCACGTAGCTGTATTCCAGCTGATGAATGTATGGCATTATCGATACATCCGTGGCAGGGAACAAAACATCCAATCATTTGAGAATTCGCAGCATTTACAATGGCATCAGCTTTTAGTCTTGTAATATCCCCCTTCCAAAGGCAAATACGATCTGCAAAAGGAAACTGAACGTTCAACATTTCTTTCACCGTTGGCAAATCATCGGTTTTTACAATTCCTTTTTCCACTGCCTCCTCTTGTAAAAATTCATCCTGTATCTGAATGAACTCCTTAGATACGGGTTTCGGCATACGAATATTCATAAGGGAACGCATTATCTGACGTTTTTGTTCATCTTTTACTGTCGAATCTTTATATACAACAGAATCTTCACATAAGTATTGAACCAAATAATCAAGCCTTTCTTTTTGATCCATATTTAACACTCCTTCAAAATTGACAATATCTCTTTGATATCTCCATCGATACATAATGACTTTCTTCTGATTTCTTCTGGTGCCCATGCCTCATTTAGATTGATACACACATAAAATGATTTTTTCCACTGGCTTGTCATTTCCCAGAATGGATACTTGATAATGACCGGTGTATTTCCACCCACACCGAGCTCCAGAAACAGTATCTTTTCGTTTTTATTTTTAGCCAAATAATGATGATATCTTTGTGCTGCTTTCTCCCAATTTTCATCCTCTACAAAATATTGGTCACAACGAAGATTGACTTCCATATTGCCTCCACATACAGGACATTTGGGTACGAGATATGATGGGATTTTGCAGTCTGATTGCTCTTTTATCATTTCTCGCACAACTTTTTCATTATCATATAATTTTTTATGGCAGGCTTTCGCACATTGAAAAAGACCATAATCCCCTTGTGTTGCAAATATTCTTTCTGGATTAAAACCGCATAACTGAAATTGATGATCCACATTGGTAGTCAAGACAAAATAGTCTTTTCCACTTATTAATTCTAATAAATCTAAATATGGTTTCCCCTTTTCTACATCATACCTGTTCAAATAAATATGCCTACTCCAATACGCCCACTTTTCTTCCTGTGTTGGAAATGGATAAAAACCAGCTGAGTACATATCTTTCAGCCCATATCGTTGAATGAAAGGTTCAAAATTCTCTTCAAATCTTTTGCCGCTATAAGTAAATCCTGCTGCTGTAGATAGTCCAGAACCTGCACCAATGACAATATGTTCTGCTGACTCAATCAGCTGTTTTAGATGTTCAATTTCTTCATCAAATGTAAGATTTTGTTTTATATTCCATGCTCTCATTTTCACAGTCTCCTCTCAACAGCTCCAAAAGGACAAACATCATAACAATTTCCACAATGCAGGCAGTTCTCCTGATGGATCATAACAGGTTTTACACTGATATCTATACACTTCTGTGGGCAGTTAGCGTAGCATATTTTGCATCCACGACATTTATTTGTTACAAAATATCCCTTTTGGCTCGCTTTTCCATTGCCGATTGAAAATGTATCTCGAAAAATCGGCACAGAAGACAAATCGAAAAACTCGCCTTCTCCTTCATAAAGCCAAAATACCTCAAGTGCGGCTCTGCTTTTTTCTGTGGGATATATTTTTTCCATATATAAATTTTCTCTAAACACTTCATCTAAACGACTTTGACCAATACTTTTAATTTTTCCCTGTACTGTAATTGATTTTTTGCTCAGAGAATCTTTGCCATTTGTCATGGCACTGATAGAAACATATTTTTGTGCCATCAGCTGATGATAAAATGCTTTTCCCTTTGCGGTAATAAAATAAATGCCTGTTTCGTCCGCAAGCATAATATCAATTACCCTTGTGCATGGAAGTCCATTTTCATCAATAGTCGCAAAGACGGCTGAGTGTATTTCATTTTTCAGTATGGTTAAATAATCTATTGTTTTCATTTTTTCATCTCCATGAATTTATTGACAGTTTTTTTCTCAATAGTATAATTAAGTATATACAGCTCATTTGATACTATTGTGTAATTATAAAACAAAGGATGTGATTTTATGCCGAAAGAGGTACCAGCCTGCCCTGTAGAAATGACATTACAGTTAATCGGAAATAAGTGGAAAGTACTCATTATCCGCGATCTTCTGGAAGGGACAAAACGCTTCAATGAGCTGATGCATTCCGTAACAGGAATTACTCAGAAAGTGCTTACAAGCAATCTTCGTTCCATGGAAGAAGCAGGTCTTTTAACAAGAAAAGTATATCCAGAAGTCCCTCCAAGAGTGGAATATACCCTTACAGAAACAGGCTATAGTTTAAAGCCTATTTTAGACTCTATGGTTATGTGGGGTACAGAATACAAAAAGAACTTTGTATAATACGGAAAACACAGCAGTTATTTTTTCTGCTGTGTTTTATATTTTTCTCCCCAATCTGCCATTGCCAGAATAACAGGTTTCAAACTTTTTCCCAGCTCTGTGGGCAAAACGTTCCTTCCACATGTAATCAACCCATTTTCCAGCAGAGTATCCAAAGTTTTTTGATATGTTTTTTCTGACATTGCCGTCATTTTGATCAATTCACATTTTTCCAAAACACCTGAAAGTATATATCCCAATAAAATGATACTATCTCTGTTTTTTAAAAACAGCATCGTTGTTTCAACAGGACATTTTGGAAGCTTTTTATATGTCATGTCATTCATTTTGTTTCCTCTTTTACTCTATAAGGGCAGTATAATCACTATACTGCCCTTTCTTTTGATTATAACTGGTATGTTTTTGGCGGGTTCCCAGAAAAATCAGCAATGACTGCTTTTGCATCTTCCAGATAAAAAACTTCAAAAATTGGGTTATCTGCTGTGTGGTACTGTCCCTTCACAATAGGATTTGCCATGCATCCTTCTTTGACTTCCATATTGTTCTCAAATACCGCTTTTCCGCTGAGTCTTATCCACGCATATTCAGGACTGGAAACCGAAATCTCGATATATGGATTTTCCTGCATATCTTTATACACTTCTTTTGTATGGTTTGTACAGAACCATAATTTTCCGTCTTTCTCAAAACAGAACATAAATGGTCTGCATTTTGCCTTTCCATCTCTGCCCACTGTAGCAAGATACTGTACTGGATTTGCCTGTAAAAATTCTACAACTTCTTTCATATTATTTACCTCCTAAAAATTAAATTAAAATTTACCGTTTTCGTTTGCCCAAGTTGAAGGGTCTGCAATGGTTTCCATTACATCCCAGTGTTCAGCAATTTTACCGTCTTCAACTCTCCAAAGGTCATAATAGCTGGTAGGCGCGCCGCCAAAGGTACCTTCGCTAACTGCCAAAACATAATTGCCTTGTGCCAAAACCATATGTGTTTCATCATAAATCATTTCGATTCCCTGCTCAGCAAGAGCTGCTAAGGCTTCATTTAATCCAGAAACGCCATCCGCAATGCCCGTATTATGCTGAATGTAAGTATCACCATCAAAGTACTCCGGAGTTTTTTCAAGATTATTCCCCTGCATTACATCATAAAGGAAGTTTTTCACGAGAGTTCTGTTTTCCTCTGTTTTATCCAAATCTTTTAACTCCATTGCACCATCGATCTGCGTATGTCCTGAAGGATTTGGCTCAGCTAATGAAGCGAGGTTGTCCCAATGTTCAGCAATTTTTCCATTTTCGTCAAATCTGAAAATATCAAAAGCTACCTGTTCTCCAGCACCTGCAAAATTGTAAACTGTCTGAAGGAATACATAATCTTCATCTTCAAAGGCACGAATATTATTTACCGTTGTTTCTTCTGGTGCGGAAGCAAGATAACGAATAGAATCTTTAAATGCTTCTCTTCCGGTGCCATATGCCAGATTGTGCTGAATATATCCTTCTGCCATTAATTCATCAGCCACAGTTGTATCTCCGCTTGCAAAGCTGTTAATCAAAGCAATGGCTTTTTCTGTATGGCTCATTTCTGCTTCTTCGTTATTTCCTGTAACATACTGACGAATGAATCCTGTTGAAACCATCGTTCTGTTATTTACAATTGTCGTTTCTGCGTTTATTTCCTGTCCATCAACGACCACTTTTCCACTTCCAACAGTAAAGCTGATTGTTTTTCCATCAACCTCAGCGGTCACGCTTCTGTTTTGGCTATTCCATACGACTGTGCCGCCTTTCCCTTCAACTGCTTTTCGAAATTCCACAGTGGTATCAGCAAGTGCTGTACTGGCAGTAAATGCACTGATTAGTGCAGCTGTTAAAATAACAGTGTTCTTTTTCATTTTCTTTTCCTCCTTAAAAAATATTGCTGATTTTTTGCGTTTCTTTTTTCTTACAGGTTCATCATAATAGAAAGAAAAGAATAAGAAAAGTACGCACTTTCAAGTGCTATGATTACCACGATGATACTATTGGACAGTTTCTAAAAGGATACCTTTTTGAGATTTCAATGAATTCAGAACATTTGTGCTCTGAAAAAATTTTTTAAAAACTTTTATAAATTAAATTTAATTAGTAAAAAAATAATCGGGTTCTAATCAAAAAATATATTTTTATCTATTTTGTTATTTTCCTTTTTAATAACGCCTGCAGCTGCTGGCGGTCTGTGGTGATCATTTCTGTTTCCAATGCTGAAGCCTTAAACTCAACAGTAACATTGTTGTTATTGGTAAGAATTAAACCATTTCCCCTTGCAAAATGCGTGATATTCATAACTTCAGTATCACTTAGATTTAAAATTTCCTGTACCCTTTGGGCTTCTTCATCTTCCAAGTTCAATACGATTTTTGTTTTGCTGTTATTAAGAATGCCTTTCCCATATTTCCCATCATCCAATGCGAGGAAGTCATTGATATCCTGTGTGGCACAAATAGCAGCACCGCCATAACCACGAATGATTTTAAAGATTTCCAGTACGAACTCCGCTGCCAAACGGTTACTGGATGCACCGATAAGCTGCCAAACCTCATCAATAAAGATTGCTTTTTCCACAGTTCTGTCTTCTTTTGCCTTATCCCAAACATAATCCAGTGCCAAGAACATACCAACTGTAAGCAAGTCGCCTGTGAGCTCAGAAATATCTAATACAATATATTTATTATCCAGTCTTACATTGGTTTGTTGGTTAAAGGTACTGGCAGAGCCATGGACCAGTCTATTCAGGATGTTTGCCATGCGTTTTGTTTCCGGATTTTCCATCAACACCTCATAAACATCACCTAATACAGGCATGGGTTTATAACTGCCATCTTGTTGGTACAAAGACGCATTTTGATGGGTAATTCCTTTTAAAGCATAAGTCTTTATCAATGCCTCATCCAAAAGCTGTCGTTCCTCATGGCTCATATCCGGTATCAAAAGAGAAAAGAAGATGTGAAGACGCTGAATTTTTGCAGCTAATTCAGAGCGTTCATCTCTTTGATCGCCATCTAAATAAATATTTGCTTTTTGATCAGTCTTTCTTATCTCCATGATATTGATACAGTGATTGGATGCTGGAGAAATCTGGATAAACTCACCATCAATATTATGACAAGCACGACGAAACTCATGCCCTTTCAAAGGTGCTAAAATAAAGACCTGAACATTTTTCTCACGCAGACGCATTGCCATCAACTGCAAAGTGAAGGTTTTTCCTGCACCCGATGTACCTAAAATCGCCATATTGGCATTCTTATAAATCTTGGAGTTAAAAATATCTACAATAATTAAGGAATTGTTATATCGGTTGACACCAAGCAAAATCCCGTTATCATCACTCATTTCAAAACTGACATAAGGATAACAGCCGGACACGCCAGAAGTAAGAACATTTCTTTTAGATAAGGCATAGAGCCCTTTTTCCATTTTGTTCAATGGTAGGGTAGACAAAAATGCCTGTTCCTGTCTGAAATAGCATGGCTTCATCTGTAAATCCTGCGACACCATCAGTTTTTTCATTTCATTGCTTCGCCATTCCAATTCTTCTACACTGTCGGCAGTGATGGTAATGAGGATGTTCATATAATAAAAATCCTGATTATTTGCAAGACCTTCTTTCAGGTAATAGCCAGAACGTATTGCACTGTCGATCTCATCAAAGTCTGTATTGGTATCTGATGTTTCCTTCATTTTAGAGCGATTGATACGAATCTGCTGACCTAAACGGAACTGTGCTTTGTCCTTTGGCTCCTTATTGAGGAAAATATCCACATCAATCCCTTCTCCGGCATTAACCAAGAGAGAAAGCCAGCCTGCTGCCACCTGTGATTTATAGCCATCTGACGGTATCATAAAATAAGCGTAATATAAACCGTCTATCTCAATATAACTGCCTTTTTGGAACTTAATCTCCTTTGGCATCACCAAAGAGGATATGGGGATTTCTATTTTGTCCGTTTTATCCACAGCCAAGAAGTATTCATCCACAGCTTCTGCTGCATTTTCCACAAAACCCACAGAATTGCTCTTTTTGCGGTTCAAAAGGATATAAAACAGCTCTGCCATAAATTCTTCTGGCTTTTCCTGTTCTATGACCTCGTTGCCGCATTGTCTAAGATATGTTCTGGCTGTCTGTTCCGCAATATGCAGCTGGGCAATGGCTTCTTTCTCCTCATTCTTTTTACTGCCGCCAGGCATGGGTTCATATTCCAAAACCATGAAAAATCGTCTGGTAACAGCTTCTTTTAAACCAATACGTCGAATCAGATTATAATAATCCATCAAAAGAATTTTGCACTTCTCATTTTTTTCCTGTGCAATATCCTTCTGTATTTTCTGCAAATGGCTGCCAATATCAGCCTTTTTCGATATGACTTTGATCTGCATTTTTACTGGACTGATTTTCAAATACGACATATAGGAATATATGATGTTTCTTTGTTCTCTTGCGCTGCGTAATAGAAAATTGATAGGCTCAATCTCCATTATCTTGATATATCTCTTATCCTTCAAATAGCAGATACCATTTTCAATCTTCTCTACTGGGAAAAAATCTACTTCTAAAGTCTGTTTCTTTTTTCTTTTTTTATGAACAGATACTTTTTCTTCCTCATCAAACTCCTCTGGTAGATCACCAATATCAGGAAACAAATGCTTATCCGTTCTTTTTTCCTCTGACATACACGTTGTTTCTGCTGACACTGTTCTTCTTGCACGCAGAAAATGGAAAAAATTTATGAGAAAAGCTGTCAAACTCTCTCCGCCAACACCAATTAAAGCAAAAATGCCTGCCGGCAAAGCCGTCAGGCAAAGAATAATGATCTTTGTAGTAAATGAAAAAACTGATATTTTTAATATAGGAACTGCAATTAACAAAAAAAATATTACAGATTCTATTGTATTTCTCAGCTTTAGCATACCGCCAAATAATGAGCCTTCACTGATGAAGTTTGGCGGGATAATATAAATATCTCGTTCTTCTTTTGACTTTGAAATGATTTCCGACCTCCTTTCTCATTGGCTGATATACTCCCTTGGATTCACTTCTTCACCATTGACCAACACACCCAAATGCAGATGTGCTCCAGTCACTCTTCCTGTAGCACCTACTTTAGCAATAACTTGTCCAGCAGCAATGCTTTGTCCTTTCGTCACAAAAATATCACTACAATGGGCATAAAGTACCTGCACACCATTTCCGCAGTCCACGCGAATATGATGCCCATATCCTGTTTCAGAAAATACAACAGAAGTGACAACCCCTCCTGAAACAGCATTGATTGGTGTACCTGTGGGATATGCAATATCCAATCCTTCATGAAAAGCCTGACTGCCGTTCAGAGGATCTACACGGTAGCCAAACTCCGAAGATACAGCATCGTTCCAGTTTTTCCCTATAAAAGGAGAACCCCAAACTCCACCACCAGTGAATACCAAATATTTCATGACAGCCGCTACATATTTGGGATTACCATAGCTACTCCATCCCAATTTCTGCTGCATCAGTTTGGAAAACTCCAATGCGTTTGCCTCGCTATATCCCCCATAATTCTCCAATGCCCAGCCGATATATCCATTTCCGTAATTATAGCCCTGTAATGCCAAGCTAAGCTCATCCATCTGACTGGGAGAACTACATCCAGCACCCTGAAGGCAATCAGCAAGATAATGCACCCCAACTTCAATGGAATATTCCGGATCAGTGATACCGTTTGGTTTCTTCGGGTATTTGGTATTATAAGGACATTCGCTTGCCTGCATGACATCTGGTACTCTGCCGCCGCTTTCTGCCATCATCACCGCACAGATTACATCGAAAAACTGAGGTATGCCATATTGTTCCGCATATTTTTTTATGAGATCGCTATATACCAACACTTCCGCACTGACTTGTGTGCTAACAGCCCCCATCATACTGCCATATAGAAATATTTGCAAATTAGACGCATAATCCAATGCCTTTTGTTTTTCTTTTTCGCTTAGATGGAAGATTTCATCAGCGAAATAATCATCTCCTGCATACTGCACCGTATAGGTATAGGTTGTGATATCATCTGATGTAGATGTTGATACATCATAAGTAAATAATGCGTCTGCATGATTTTGAATGAGTGACATCACTTCTTCTGTACTGATGCCCTCCGTTTCTTTCCATACAGAATACTGACACAAAATCAGCATAGCATTTGCACTCCCGTATTGAAAGTCGTCTGAAATCACTGCCGTTTCGTTCTCACTAAGTCCATCTATCTCTGACTGTATCTGTGCAAGGATACTTTCATGGGCATTATCTACTGCTGTCCATACTGCGCTTTGATAAGATTGCAGATTTTGCATGATAGCTGTTTGACTATTGAGGGCTTCCAAAGAACTAAAACCACCAAATAAAAAAGAAGGCAGCATACAAAGAAACAATATGGGTAAAAGCAACAGGAATCCAAGTCCAGCAAGACCTTTACCAATATTTTCTTTTTGGTCCCAAAGTATTTCCGCTGCTGCAATAGGACCACCCTTGCCATATTTGAAGGCTTTCAAGATGCTGACTGCCTGCACTGCATTTTGTTTCTGCACCTTTTGAACACCCCTTTTTTCAACATAAAAAAAGTTCTGAAATCAATATTCAGAACTTTTCTAATTACCTATCTCCATAATGATATCGACAGGCTAATACATATATGTTGTTTTGATCAATTTTATAAATCAATCTATCTTTGTCATTGATACGTCTGCTCCAAAAACCTGCCAAATTTCCTGTAAGAGCTTCTGGTTTACCAATTCCTTCATTACCATTTCGAGAAATGTCTTCCAATAACAAATTGATTTTTTTCAATGTCTTTCTATCTTCCGTTTGCCAATAAAGATAATCTTCCCAGCCATTTTTCGTAAATACCTTATTCATTCTCTGGCACCTCGATCAATTCATGAGAAGAAAAATCTCCATGTTCTAATTGTGCCTTAGATTCCATCAACCAATCATAATTTGCTCTGTTTCCAACAACATAAATATTTTCCAACATATTATTGTAAGCTTCTTCAGAGATCATCACCACATTTTTATTGTCTTTTCTAGTAACAATTAGTGTTTCATAATCATCAGTTACTTTATCCATGCAGGATTTCATATTTTCACGTAATGTTGTATAGTTAACAGCGATCATACTATCCCTCCTTATAAACGTACGGTATTCTGTACTTAAATTATAACGTACAGTTTATTGTACGTCAATATCTTTTTCTATTATATGCTGTTTATAAAAAAGCTACACAACATATAGAAAATTATACCCTATCCCTTCTTTTCGGTGGCTCTGGCAATTTATTTTCAATGTGTTCTTGATATTGTATTTTTCCATCTTCCTTCATAAAAGGCTCTTTGATTACAGTTGGCTGAGCATACTGATGATACCATTTGGAACCATCTACTGCAGTTACTGTCTTATAATCGCCTTTCATTGGCGGCATATATTTCTCAGTATCATACATAGCAAATGCCCTGCCATCTGAAAACTCATGTGTTGTTTCCACACCTGTGATCCTGCCACCGCCCATTTCTATTTGACTGTATACAGGTACTTCTGTAACTCCATTGGGTTCTACGCTGCTGAAACTTTCATTTTCTGAATAAGGCACAGAAACACTGCCCATATCCTGAAAAGCACTTTGTTCCTGATGATTGTTTTCACTATAAAATGGGATTGTATCAGCATTCATCTGTGGACTTAAATCCACAGCATCATTTCCATAATATTCGGAAGTAGAAGCACCAATATTCTGCTGATACTCCGCAATCACCTGTTCCGCAGAAGTTTGCATATCTACAAAGGTCGTTTCCTGCGAATTGTTACTTTCTATACCAGCAACAGAGAATTGACCAGAATCCCCTGTAGATTCTGTATCATTTTTCTGCGTCATATTTTCAGTATGAGCCATCTGTTCCATAGAAGAATGATTTACGCCCATATAGGAAGAAAATGCTTGTACTGCTTCTTCTCCTTTCATGGTTCCTGTTTTCGTAACATCACCCCTTGCAATACTGCTTATGACATTTGTGGAAAATCCACCACCGTTTTGGATAGAAGAATTATAAACAGATCTGGCAATATTGGAAGCGATACTATCGCTTTTTCCAGTGATATTATGGATTGCACCCTGACTGAACTGTCTGCCCACGGCTCCTGCCAAGCCACCTTGCAAAAATGTTTCCTGATGATTTGTAGCACTACTGGTAGAAGATGTACTGCCACCGACCTTTCTCGCCCGATCAATGGTACGCATAGCAATGGCTGCTTCACCAAGCATAGAACTTCCTGTTCTGCCTACATTGATTCCCAACATCTGAACAAAACTGTCTATTTTCTGGGAAACCTTCAAAAAAGCAACTGCGCACAAAAACCAAATTAGAAAATTTCCGTTTTCCAAGGATAAAGGATTGGCAATAAAGCCTGCAAACATAGATGTGAAGATACGAAGGCACCATACATTCATCAATATCATCAAAATTTGTCCACCCAGCATCCTGCACCAGCTTCGAAAAATATTCATGGTATTTTGCGAACCACCCATGGAAAAAGCCAATGGTGCTGTATACACCAAAACACCTAATAAAACATATCTTTCTGCCGCTTCAAATAGCAGTCGAATATAGTTCCATGCGAGAATCACCAGTAATATCAAAGCAATCAGTGCAATGGAACCGCTTAATGAAGCCCCTAGTACAGTAAGCAATACAGAATTGAAATCTGCAAAATCCAGTGGTGGCAGTTCTTCTGTCATCAGCCACGCATAAGGCGTTCCTCCGATCTCTAAGATAATATCTAAAATATCTTTTGCAAAAAAAGCGAGGAACAGAAAAATACAAGTTCTGACTGTAAGGCTGACTGGATTTTCTGCCTCACCACTGCTGGATACTCCAAAGTTTCGGAACAGCTGAAAGACTAGGTTTAACAGAAGCAAGCCAATGGCAAGTGCAACAATGATACTATAAAATGTTTCAGCTGCCGGGAAGTACATCAAAAATGTTTCCATATCACATCCCAAAGCACCTAAAACCGATGTATTGATCATATCCAGTATGTTCATCACCTGTGTTGCAATCCATTCTACAATGCCATCAAGTATTCCCAAAGGAAATCCCTCCTTTGCTTATGCCTTCCATTGACCACCTTCAAAAAATGG
>OGGQ01000895.1_pt1 | contig 41747 bp, 37 predicted proteins | sample 1571191 | NCBI WGS metagenome assembly OGGQ01 (sample SAMEA2582061, study PRJEB24529) | metagenome | biome: Human gut stool | place: China | collected 2011
AATAAAGTGCGTAAGTTTGGTTACCGGTAACTTACACACTTTATTTTACACTCCCGTCTATGAGTAAATCTCAATTTCATATTCATAAAATTGCTCCTGAAAATATACTGCTTTTGTAATCTCCTCTTTCGTGAAGCGGATTCCCTCAGGTGCGGCGACAAGTTTGTCTTCCACATCGTTGTGGCGATGGATTATTCCGATGATACAGGCCGAATATTCTTTGACCGGGGCATCCATACCTAGTAAGTACACATCAAGTTCCTCGCCATCGCCACTAAATACATTTGGTATATATCCATAGTTAACTGGATAGATAAGGTCGGGGTGTTTAGGATGTACACTTCCAATCGGTCTGTCTATTTTCATGTTAACTGTTTTTCCGAGATAAGATTTCACGAGAGCTTTTCTCAAAGTATAAACGATAAAATTGTGCTTCCCTTTGAGATACTTTTCTCTGCCGTTATCAACAGGAGCCTGCAGAGCCAGAGACATTTTCAAATCTTCATACTCTTTAGCAGCTGAAGGTGTGCTGTTAAGATAATCTCTGAAATTTATGTAGTTTATCCACTCCATACTATTGTTCAGAACAACATGAATAAAATGAGTCTGCAGCTCTCCTGTTCCATCATAATAGCTGCCGCAGGCAAACAGCAGCTGATTTTTAATAGATGCCCCTGCATTGGGCCGATAGTAAAAACCGTCATTTTTCAACGCTTCTTCGAAAGCAAGAATGTCGTTGAAATCATCGACTGCAACTGCTATATCAATGATCGGCTTTGCCTTTATAGAAGATATAGAGGTACTTCCCACGTGCTGTATATCTTTTATAACATTACGCAATATCTTCTTTAAACGGGAAATTGTATTTAAAGCTTCAACTTCCCACTCTTTATCATGTTCACACAGTTTAACAGTTCCTCGTTTTAATCCAATCATACTCCGACCTCCAAATGGCAGCAGGGTCATTTAATCAAAACTTAGTTCAAGCTGTATATTCACACGTTCGTACTCTTTATTGTCAATAGGAACTTCTTTAAAACCGACCTTAGCATATAAATGCATGGCTGCAGATAAAACGGTATTTGATACAATCATCAGTTTCTTTGCGCCATGCTCTTTTGCATAGTTCATACACGCCGTTAATACCGCAGAACCGGCCCCCTTCCCCATACAGTGTTCTTCTGTGGCAAGTTTACATATTTCCCATACCTGCCCGTCTCTTGGAACCACCATACAAGTTGCGATCGCTTTATCCTGCTCCACAGCAAAATATACTGCCGCACCTTTTTCCAGGAAAGTTTCTACTTCGTTCAGCATTATAACATCTTGAGGCTCTTCTTTAAAGTACTTTTTGATCCATACCAGATTCAGTTCTATAAAATCTTTCTTATATTTTTCTTGATACGATAGGATTTTCATTTAATCACACTCCGTATAATACAGGTTTACTTGTTTCATTTTGGTTTTCCCTTTACAGTCAAGTCCCTGAACGATATAATAGAACAAAAAGTTCATTATGTCGTTCATCAATATAATGATACGTCTTGTTCGATATATTGTCAAGCAAAAGGAGGCCGAAAACTTGTATACAATGAATCAGATCGTAGCCTGCAATATAAAGTTGCTGCGCGAAAAAAATAAACTGAGTATGGATGAGCTTTCAAAATTAAGCGGCGTCAGTAAGAGTATGCTGGCACAGATTGAGCGGGGGGATGGTAATCCTACGGTTTCTACATTGTGGAAAATTGCTAACGGCATGAAAGTTCCCTTCGATGCTTTGACCGTGCGTCCAAAATCCCCCTATGAAATTGTAAAACTGTCTGAAATACAGCCTTTGATGGAGGACGAAGGCAAAGTTAAAAATTACTCTATTTTTCCAGATGATGAAAACCGTAGATTTGCGGTATATTTTTTAGAGCTGGATCCTGGAAGCTACTGGAAATCCGAACCGCATCTGCGGGGAACCATTGAGTTTATTACCGTTTTCTGTGGCAGACTCGAAATACAGTTTGATGATAAATCATTCATTGTTGCGGAGAATGAAAGTATCCGTTTCAAGGGAGATACCATTCATTCTTATCATAATATCGGAAGTGAAGTAATTTCATTACACATGATTTTGTATAATTCCTGATAATTATTTCAGCTAATATGCTTTGTCCCAGATACGATTGTCATGAACGGAACAAATTAAATGAAAGGAGCAGACTTTACAGTGAGAACACCGGAAGAAATGCTGAATGCGATCATACAGTTTGCTGAAAAAAATGAGAATATCCGTATTGTCGGTATGGAAGGGTCGCGGGTAAATGAAAATATTCCGAAAGATCCTTTTCAGGACTTTGATATTACGTATTTTGTTACCGATATCAATAAATTTACAGCTAATGATGATTGGCTGTCCTTTTTTGGAAATATCGTTATGATGCAGAAACCGGAGAATATGGAACTATTTCCAGCAGTGGAGGACGGTTATTCTTATCTGATCATTTTCGATGACTACACAAAAATGGATCTGACACTTTTGGAAGAATCGCAGTTTTCAGATTATTTAAAGCAAGATAAATTACGTAAAATTATTCTGGATAAAAGCGGAGATTCGCACGCAGATGTGATTCCTACTGATGAAGAGTATTGGATTAAAAAGCCAACAGCCCGCAGTTTAGATGATTGCTGCAATGAATTCTGGAATCTTACATCATATGTTGTGAAAGGATTGTGCAGGCGGGAAATTTTATATGCCATCGACCATTTACAATTGATGAGGGATGAATTGCTGCGTATGCTCTCCTGGCAGGTAGGAACGGAACACGGATTTGATTTCAGTGTTGGAAAAAATTATAAATTTATCGTACAATATTTGCCACAGGAAGTATGGGAAAACCTCTTAAGCTCTTATCGAAATGATTCTTATGAAATGATGTGGGAATCATTCTTTTCGTGCTTGTCTATATTTAGGGAATGTGCAGGCATAGTGGCGGAACGTTTACAGTATAGATATCCTGACTACGATAAAAATATGACGAAATATGCTGAATATTTTTATCATAAGTATTTTTAATAGTTGGATTTAGCATTTATTAGGAGAAAACATTATGAATACCCCAACAATCGAAACAGAACGTCTGATTTTGAGAAAATTCAACGAAAACGATTTGGAAGCCCTTTTCTTTATTCTTAAAGATGAGGAAGTCAATAAATTTCTTCCGTGGTATCCGATGAAAGACCTTGAAGAAACCAAGAGGTTCTATGAGGAACGATATGCTGCAAAGTATGCGCAGCCACAGGCTTATGCGTATGCGATCTGCCTCAAAGAGGACAACTACCCAATTGGTTATGTAAATGTTGATATGGAAGAACATCACGATTTCGGCTACGGACTCCGTCAGGAATTTTGGCATAAAGGTATTGTTTCCGAAGCGGGAAAGGTCGTTGTTGAGCAGGTAAGAAAAGACGGACTTCCGTATATTACCGCAACACACGACAAAAACAACCCTCGAAGCGGTAATGTTATGAAAGCCTGCGGTATGAAATACTGCTATACTTACGAAGAACAATGGCAGCCGAAAGACTTCCCCGTATTCTTTAGAATGTATCAGCTTAATTTTGATGGAAATGACGAGCGGGTATATATGAAATATTGGAATATGTACGAAAATCATTTTGTTGAGAAATTGTCCGTTGAAGAATAACACAAATCCCAGTTCGTAAGAATAAATACAACTCATTAGTTAGCGAAATGTTAATATGCGTTGCTTGCCGCAACGAGCTTTCCCTCCGTATAATAACGGTGAAAGGAGGTCATATCTGATGCTAAACGAAAACATTAAAACAATTAGAAAATCCAAAGGGCTTTCGCAGGAGGAACTTGCAATCAAGTTGAATGTGGTGAGACAAACGGTCTCTAAATGGGAACAAGGTCTGTCGGTTCCAGATGCCGATATGTTGATTTCCATATCAGAGGTTTTTGAGACACCTGTTAGCACACTGCTTGGAGAAACCGTTGTCGAGACGAAGGCTGATGACTTAAAAGCAATTTCCGAAAAACTTGAGGTCATAAACCTGCAGCTTGCGCAAAGGAAAGCAACGGGACAAAAAGCGATTCATTGGCTTTTTATCTCACTGTGCGCGGTTATAGCGGCTATTTTTGCAGTCCTAATAGTATTAAATAGTTCTTACTTGGGATGGAATTTTAGCGACCCCGAAACCGCAGTTGCCAAAGCAGTGTTTCACGCATTTGAGTGGCTGTTCGTTCGAACAGCACCGCTTGTCTTTTTGGGAGCAATCATTGGGGGTTGCCTGACAAGAAAGAAAGTATGACATCCCCCTGCTTTTCGAGGTATAGCAAATCCGTACTGGTTAAAAGGAATCGGAAAGGTATGTTTTTTAACACCTTTCCGATCATTCAATCAGTGGGATCTTACGCTATTTCATTAAAAACGGATTCTCATATACCGCGTTTGTGCCCAGATCATCTGCGATGCGAAGCAGCTGGTTGTATTTGGCCGTACGGTCAGAACGGCAGGGCGCGCCGGTCTTTATCTGCCCTGCATTAACGGCCACGGCGATATCCGCGATGGTGGAATCCTCCGTCTCTCCGCTGCGGTGGGAGATCACGGCGTTGTAACCTGCCTGCTGGGCCATCTGGATGGCGGCGAAGCTTTCCGTCAGCGTGCCGATCTGATTCACCTTCACTAAGATCGCGTTTCCTATGCCGTTATCAATGCCTTTTTTGAGACGTTCCGTATTGGTGACAAACAGATCGTCCCCCACCAGCTGAATCCGGCCGCCCAGACGCTCGGTCAGGATCTTCCAGCCCTGCCAGTCCTCCTCATGGAGGCCGTCTTCAATGGATACTATGGGGAATTTATCCGCCAGATATTCGAGATAAGCCACCATCTCCTCCGCAGTTCTGGAAACCGTATGCCCCGCCATCTTGCTCTCTCCGGGAAAATCATAGCGGCCGGTCTCCTCGTTATACAGCTCGCTGGATGCTGCGTCCATGGCGATGCAGATATCCTTGCCCGGCATATAGCCGCTAAGCTCTGTGGCCCTGACAATATAGGAAAGCACTTCCTCAGCGTCTTTTAAGTCCGGAGCGAAGCCTCCCTCATCTCCCACCGCGGTGGACATGCCGTTTTCTTTCAAAAGCGCCTTCAGGGTGTGATAGATATCGGCGCACATCTGAAGGCCGTGCTGGAAAGAAAGAGCTCCCACAGGCATGATCATGAATTCCTGTAAATCCACCGTGTTATCGGCATGCTTTCCTCCGTTTAAAATGTTCATCATAGGAACCGGAAGCTTTATGGCATGGATGCCGCCCAGGTAGCGGTACAGCGGCATATGCAGCGCGGCGGCCGCGGCCCTGGCCGTCGCCAGAGATATTCCGAGGATCGCATTGGCTCCCAGATTGGACTTATTCTGTGTGCCGTCTTCCTTTATCATGATGCTGTCGATATGGCACTGGTCCAGACCGTTATGACCTTTCACCGCTTCTGCCAGCACGGTGTTGACATGGGTTACCGCTTTCTGCACGCCCAGACCGTGATAGCGCTTTGTTCCGTCCCGAAGCTCCACCGCTTCAAACTTACCGGTGGAAGCTCCCGACGGCACGCAGGCGCGTCCCACACTCCCATCCTCCAGCGTCACCTCCACTTCCACCGTGGGGTTGCCCCGGGAATCCAGGATCTCTCTGCCGAATACTTCCGTAATCTTTAAACATTGTTTCATGGCTTCTCCTCCTAATATACTGATCTATGATATACAGTATCTTCCAGTGATATGACTTTTATACACCGCCGTCAAATCATACGATAGAAACGTGCGCCGCCGGGCGCACTAAAAAAAGAGGAACCGTCAGCTCCATATGAGATGACGGTTCCTCTTTTTAGGGTCAGGCGCGCAGTTCAATGCCCAGTTCGCCCAGTGACTTTAATATTTTATCCATGACTTCTCCCACTTCCCGATCCTCCAATGTCCTGTCCTTGGCGCGGAAGGTGATGTTGTACGCGATGGATTTATAGCCGTTTTTAATCTGGCTTCCTTCATAAATATCAAACAGCTGATAGCTTTCCAGCAGCTTGCCGCCCTTCTTCTCGATGATCTCTTCGATCTGGCCGGCCAGAATCTCTTTCCGGGCTACCATACTGATATCCCTGGTCACAGCCGGGAATCTGGCAATGCCTTCATACTTGCGGTCGAAGGTGGCCCACTCCACGATCTGAGGCATATCGATCACCGCCAGGTATGCGCGCTCTCCAATACCGTAATTATCAGCCACATCCGGATGCACTTCTCCTAAATAGCCCACGGTCTTGCCGCGGTAGAGGATATCGGCCTGGCGGCCCGGATGCAGGAAGGGCTTGCCTGAGGTGGGATCATACCCGATCTTTTTGTGCAGTCCCACCTTTTCGAAGAATTCCTCCACCACTCCCTTCATTGTGTAGAAATCCCCGTCGCCGTAAAAACCGAGCGTAAACTGCATCCGCTCATCGGGAAGTTCGGTAAGCGGCAGCGCTTTGGGAAGGTATACATTGCCCAGTTCATACAGGCGCACATTCTTGTTTCTTCTATTATAATTGGTTGCCAGTGAAGACAGCATGCCGTGCAGCGTCGTGGTGCGCATGATGCTGTAATCCTCTCCCAGAGGGTTGGATATGGTTACCGCATTTCTTAATATACTCTCCTGCGGAATCAGCAGTTTATCAAATACCTTCGGGCTCTCAAAGGAATAGGTCATGCCCTCGCAGAAGCCGGAAAATTCAGCGATATCCCTGGCCACAGCCTCTACCCTAAGCTTAAATGACAGCTTTCCTGCAGTGGCCTCTCCGGTGGGCAGGGTGGTCGGGATGATATCATAGCCATAAAACCTTGCCACCTCTTCCGCGATATCGGCGCCGCATTCCAGGTCCTGTCGGAAGGTTGGCACAACGATCTCCTTCTTATCGGGATCGTATTTAAGCTCCAGCTTTTCAAAGATTTTAAGCATATCCGCTTCAGGTATCTCTGTTCCCAGCAGACGGTTGATGCGTTCCGGTTCAAACGCAATATGCTTAGGCTCCGTCTTCTTAGGATATACATCCACCATGCCCCCGACCACTTCGCCGCAGCCCAGCTCTTCAATCAGCTGGCAGGCCCTGTTGATAGCAAGCTCCGCGTTATTCGGGTCCAGCCCTTTTTCAAATTTGCCGGACGCATCGGTGCGCAGTCCCAGGCGTTTTGCGGAAAGGCGGATATTAGTTCCGTCAAAGCATGCTGCTTCAAACAATACGGTTTTTACGCTGTCCGTAATCTTGGAATTTTCACCGCCCATGATTCCGGCAATGCCGATCTCCTTATCCTGATCGCAGATCATCAGCACCTCGGAGTCCAGCTTTCTCTCCTGGCCGTCCAGCGTCTGAAACAGATCGCCGTCCTTGGCCCGCCTTACGATGATCTTATGTCCGGCTACCATGTCTAAATCAAACGCATGCATGGGCTGTCCGTATTCCTCCATCACATAGTTGGTGATATCCACCAGGTTATTGATGGGGCGTATGCCGCTGGCCGCCAGATGTCTCTGCATCCACTTCGGAGACTGGGCGATTTTGATATTCTTAACCACTCTGGCGCAGTATCTGGGGCAGAGATCCGCATCCTGCACTTCCACGGAAACATAATCCGACGCTTTTTCGTCATTGCCCTTTGCTTCCGGCATCGGCGGATGAAACTCCTTGCCAAAGGTAACAGCCGCCTCTCTGGCGATGCCCAGCACGCTGTAGCAGTCCACACGGTTGGATGTGATCTCATATTCAAATACAGCGTCACGCAGTCCCAGCACTTCCACCGCGTCGGCACCCACGGGCGCATCAGCAGGCAGGATATAGATTCCGCTCTCCGGCGCATCGGGATACATATCGCGGGAAGAACCCAGTTCTTCAATGGAGCACATCATGCCGAAGGATTCCACGCCTCTTAGCTTGCCCTTCTTGATTCTGATGCCGTCCTCGGGCAGCGGCCCGCCGTCATGGCCTCCGGCCACCTTTCCGCCGTCCAGCACTACGGGAACCTTATCTCCCTCTTTCACATTGGGCGCGCCGGTCACGATCTGAATGCTCTGCTCCCCTACGTTTACCTGGCAGACAATCAGCTTATCCGCATCCGGATGCCTCTCTATCTTAGTGATCTGACCTACCACGATTTTTTCCAGATTCTTATCCAGGCAGGTATATTCCTCCACCTTTGTTCCGGTCAGCGTCATCGCGTCCGTATATTCCTGGGCCGTGACATCCAGATCCGGCACATAGGCCTTAATCCATGATAATGCGGTGTTCATTGTATTTTCCTCCCTCTATCTTAGAACTGCTTCAGGAAACGCGCATCGTTTTCATACAGCAGTCTCATATCGTCAATTTCGTATTTGAGAAGCGCGATTCGCTCCAGGCCGACGCCAAACGCGAAGCCGGAGTATTCATCCGGATCGATATTGCACATCCGAAGCACGTTGGGATGCACCATGCCGCAGCCTAAGATCTCAATCCAGCCGGACCCCTTGCAGAAACGGCATCCCTTTCCGCCGCATTTAAAGCAGCTGACATCCACCTCCGCACTGGGCTCCGTGAACGGGAAATGATGGGGGCGGAACTTCACCTTCGTATCCGGCCCGAACAGTTCCGCCGCAAACTGCGCCAGCGTTCCTTTCAGATCCGCAAATGTGATATTCTTATCCACCACCAGCCCTTCAATCTGATGGAAGGAAGGGGAATGGGTGGCATCCACCTCGTCGGAACGGAACACTCTGCCCGGAGCGATGATGCGGATCGGAGGTTTCTTCTTCTCCATGGTGCGCACCTGTACCGGAGAGGTCTGGGAACGCAGCAGGATGCTGTCATTAATATAGAAGGTATCCTGTTCATCTCTGGCCGGATGGTTTTTCGGAATGTTCAGCGCTTCAAAGTTGTAGTAATCGTATTCCACTTCGGGGCCTTCCACAACTTCATATCCCATACCCACAAAGATGCGCTCTACTTCCTCCAGCGCGATGGAACACGGGTGGCGGTGACCCATGACTGTTTTCTTCGCAGGCAGAGTCACATCGATGACCTCCGTCCGAAGCTGCTCCTCTCTAAGAGCCCTCGCAAGCTTCGCTCTGGTTTCTTCCAGCTTCTCTTCGATCACAGCACGGGCGTCATTCACCATCTGCCCTACCTTCGGGCGGTCTTCAGGCGCCACATCCTTCATGCTTTTGAGCACGCTGGTGAGCTCCCCCTTCTTGCCCAGATAAGCCACTCTGATTTCATTCAGTTTTTCCAGAGCGCTGCTTTCTTCGATCTTGGCGAGCGCTTCGCTTTTGATCTGCTCTAATCTGTCCTTCATTTTTTTCCTCCATTTCAATGTATCCTGCATGCAGCGTCAGGACATGCTTTCCTGTTGAATTAAATTGATTCCGCGTTTCGATGAAATGAAAAAGGAGTCCACCAGGGGCCCTATTAAACAAAAAAAGCCCCGTCCACAAAGGGACGAGACATAACTCGCGGTACCACCCTGATTCCCGCATAAAGCGGGCACTCGGACTACGTAACGTGTAAATACGTCGTCTCTTACTGCCGCACACGGTTTGGGAGACGCAGCTTCGGTGGGAACTTCGAATACATATCTGAACTTAAGGAAGCTTTCAGCCGGTGGCTTCCTCTCTCTGACAGAAAATACGCATCTACTGACGGCGCCGCAGCATGGCGGACCGATCACCTTCACAGCCTTTTTCTTTTCATTTTGCTTATCACATATTCTAGCATAAAAAAAGCGGTTGTCAAGTACAATAAAGAAAAAGCCTGTAAAAAACAATGGTAATTATATCAGAAATATAGTAAACTATAAGGAATATCAGTGTTCGCTGTACCGGGAGGGTTACATGATCGGGTTGATCCAAAAAGGGTTTCAGTTTTCAAGAAGGGTTTCAGATGATAAGGTTCCGGTATATGCCGGGCAGGCGACTTTGTTCATAATTTTTTCCGTATTTCCGTTTATCATGCTTCTGTTGACGCTGATCCAGTATATTTCACCCCTTTCGCAGGCGGATCTGGTCAGTATGTTAAACGGTCTGGTTCCGGATTACCTGAACAATCTGGTGAATTCAATTGTGGATGAGCTTTATACCAATAACGGGACGCTGATCTCCATCACCATCATCACCGCGCTCTGGTCCGCATCCAGAGGAATCCTGGCCATCGAGCAGGGATTAAACAACGTATTTCATGTAAAAGAAACCCGTGGATATCTTAAGCTCCGCATCACCTGTTTTTTTTATACGATCATATTTATTGTGATCGTACTGTTCTCGCTGATCATACTGGTATTCGGCAATAAGCTGCAGATGTTTCTGGAACAGGTGATTCCTGTCATCGCCCATATTTCCGGCTATATTATCAGCATACGCACGATTCTGGCCGTGGGCATACTGACTTTGTTTTTCACCGCCATGTATGCGCTTTTTCCGGGACGGAAAACTTCTCTTAAAAGGCAGTTCCCGGGAGCTGTTTTTACAACGGCAGGATGGCTGATCTTCTCATTTGTATTTTCAATTTATATCGACAACTTCTCCAACTTTTCCTATATGTACGGAAGCCTTACCGCCATCGTGCTGGCTATGCTGTGGCTGTATATCTGTATGCAGATTGTGCTGATTGGGGCGGAAATCAATGTATTTCTAAACGATGATGAAAATGACATCACTCCTATACAGCCTCTGGCCTCTAAAGATAAATAGAAAGCTCTAGAGCTGCGTGCATTGCTAAAGTGAATCTTCAAACACGCTCTAGTATTAAAGCAGGGCGCCCGCCCCAAGACTGATCCTTGGGGCGGACGCCCTGTTTGTTTCCGTGAATATCTATCGGAAAAATACCCTTCGTATGCACTTCAATATCTGTATCGCCCACAGATTTAAAAGCGCCAGTCCCCCGATCGCCACAAGCAGCCTGCCTCCAAGGGCTGCCACCTGAAACATTCCGCTAAGCTGGGGCAGCAGGAGCACCGCTCCTAAAAGCAGGACGCCGATACCGAAGGCAAACCACAGATATGGATTGTTATAAAAACGCTTTGTAAATATGACAGGATATTCTGATTTGCAGTTAAATCCGTGAACGAGCCGTGACAGGCAGAGGGTGGCAAAGGCCATGGTCCGGCCGGCCATAGCTCCGCCGCTTTTCAAACCGATATGAAAGGCGGCAGCCGTCGTAGCAAAGATTATGAATCCCTCCAGTGTTATCGTGGCCAGGAAACGCTTAGTCAGGATCGCCTCCTGCCTGGGCCTGGGCTTCTGCTTCATCACCAGCTCCGTATGGGGTTCCAGCCCCAAAGCGATGGCAGGAAGGCTGTCGGTCAGCAGGTTGATAAACAGCAGATGCACCGGCGCGAAAGGCACCGGCAGGTCGGCCAGGGACGCATAGAGCACCATCAGTATGCCCGCCGCATTGCCTGAGAGCAAAAACTGAATCGAGCGTTTAATATTCGCATAGACATTTCTGCCGTTTTCCACCGCTTTGACTATGGTAGCGAAGTTATCATCCGCAAGCACCATGGAGGCCGCATCCTTTGCCACCTCCGTTCCGGTCCGACCCATGGCGATCCCAATGTCGGCCTGCTTTAAAGCCGGCGCATCGTTCACCCCGTCCCCGGTCATCGCTACGATGTTGCCCCGGTCCTGCCAGGCTCTTACGATACGGATCTTATGTTCCGGGTTCACCCGGGCATAGACAGAAAATCTTCCCACAAAGGAAGCCAGCTCCTGGTCCGTCAGTTTATCCAGCTGCGCGCCTTCCACCGCCTCCGATTCATCCTTAAGGATGCCGATCTGCTTTGCGACCGCGGATGCGGTGATCTTATGGTCGCCGGTGATCATGACCGGCTTGATGCCGGCCTGGATACATTTTTCCACCGCTCTGGACGACTCGGGACGGGGCGGGTCCATCATGGCTGCCAGGCCCAGAAAGGTAAGCCCTCTCTCGTCCTCCGGCGTAACCGTATTTTTAGATACTTCTCTGCAGGAAAGAGCCAGCACGCGCAGCCCCTGCTTTGAGAAGCGGTCATTGACCGCCAGAATTTCCCGGCGCAGGCCGCCGTCCAGATTCATGCGGCCAAGCAGCACATCCACAGCCCCCTTGGTATACATAATCCGTCTGCCGTCCACCCGGTGCACCGTAGACATCAGTTTACGTTCCGAGTCAAAGGGAATCTCTGAAAGCCTCGGATACTGCCTGCGCACTCTTGCTGCCGGTACGTGACAGCCATCCGCCAGAGCCAGCAGCGCCAGTTCGGTTGGATCACCGATCTCCCGGCCCCCTTCCAGAGACGAATCGTTGCAGAGGATTCCGGCAGTCAGAAAACGGTTCTGCAGGGCATTTCCCGCATCCACATCTTCATCCTCCATCACCTTTCCGCCTATGTAGCATTTTCTAACCTGCATTTTGTTCTGTGTCAGCGTGCCGGTCTTATCCGAACAGATCACCGATACGCTGCCCAGGCCTTCCACGGCCTGGAGGTTGCGCACAATAGCCTGTTCCCTGGCCATCTTCTGGGTGCCGAAGGAGAGAACGATGGTCACAATCGAGCTCAATGCTTCCGGTATGGCCGCCACCGCCAGCGCGATGGCAAACATGAAGGAATCCATGATCGGTGCGCCGTGCAGGATGCTCACGATGAACAGGATTCCGCAGATAATCATGATCACCGCCGACAGATGCTGTCCAAACCGGTCCAGGCTGATCTGCAGGGGAGTTTTTTTATCCTTGGTATCCTTGATCAGCGAGGCGATCCTGCCCACCTCTGTTTCCATCCCCACCGCGGTCACAACAAACTTTCCGCGCCCGTAGGTGACATAGCTTCCGGCAAATACCATATTGACCTGATCGCCCAGCACCGCCTCCTGCTTGATGACCATATCATATTTTTCGACGCTGACGCTCTCCCCGGTCAGCGCGCTTTCATTGATCTTGAGGCTTGCATTTTCGATGATCCTGCCATCGGCGCAGATATAATCCCCCGCCTCCAGCAGGACCACATCCCCGACCGTCACCTCCTGCGCTGGGATCAGCATCACGGTCCGGTCACGCATGACCTTGGCCGTAGGCGCCGACAGCTTTTTTAAACTGTTCAGGGAACGGACGGCTTTCTGCTGCTGAACGGTCCCCAGTATGGCATTCATTGTAATCACCACAATGATCACAACCGAACTCTCAAAATCCTCCAGCAGGATGGAGATCACAGCTGCTGCGATCAGGATGATCACCAGCACATCTTCAAACTGCTGCAGAAATACGATCAGAAGGCTTTTCGATTTCATTTCATCCAGGCGGTTCGGTCCGTAAATCTTCTGGTGTTCTTTCACCTTGGCAGCGGACAGTCCGTTGCCTGTGCTGTCCAGATCCCTAAGCAGGGCGTCCTTCGGCTTTTGATAGTGCATCACGTTCATTCCCCCATATCCGGATTTGTTATAGTCTCGCCCTGGCCGGGCCCGCGCAATTTCGCCATACATCCTGTCAGCAGACAACCGCCCAAAAACATCGCCGGACACAAAAACAGCTGAAAACCTGTGGGGATTCCCGGAAAGATCTCCATCACCGACCCTAGTATGAATCCCAATATGAGCAGATACGTTACTTCCGGGTGCCTGTTCATACAACGCTCTAACAGCCGCGTGGTGAGCGCAATGCCCAGCAGCCCTCCTGCTGCCAGCGGAAGCAGATAGGGCAGATACATCTGTGCCAGAGCTTCCATCGTGGGCTCATACATGCCGAGCAAAAGCAGCAGATAGGATACGCTGATACCTGGAAGCACCAGAGCCGCCGCTGCCGCTGCCCCTGCCGCGATCAGACAGAGCACGGCTCCGAAACCGGAGGAGAGCTGATACAACCCCAGACCTCCGGATACGCGCCCCAGCAGGATTACGGCCAACATGCCAAACGCCGGATAGGCCATGGACTTCACCGATATTTTATGTACTCCCGCTTTTGCGCAAATCATCGGTACCCCCCCTGTGACCACTCCCATAAAGAAATACAGCATTGGAAACGGAAATGTCCGGGTCAGCCAAAGGATGGGACGGGCAAGCAGCAGCATCCCGCCTAAGCCCCCCAGTGTAAACAGCAAAAGAAGCGCCGAATTTTCCTTTTTATCATCCAGGAAGGAGCTGACCGCGCTGATCAGCTCATCATAAATATCCAGCAGCATTGCCATCGTTCCGCCGCTGACGCCGGGAACCAGCATGGAAGCGCCGGTGACAAACCCTTTCCCTATATACGAAAGCCATTTATTTCTCATGATCTCCATCCCTTCAGCCGCAGCTGGCCAGTGTACACTATATTCTATCTGCACCAGTGCAAAAAAATGCCTAATAAATAAGAAAAGCCTGCGCCCGCCAAAATCCGGCAAAGCGCAGGCTGACCTGCAGTTCAGTTACTCTACTCTCATAGCGACTATCTCTCCCTGCCGCTTATAAATCGAATGGGCCGGTATATAGCCGCGCACCATGGAAAGAGGATAGATATTTGTATGGGGACCTATGATGCTGCCAGGATTGAGCACGCTGCCGCAGCCCACCTCCACCTCATCGCCCAGCATCGCCCCGATCTTTTTCATGCCGGTTGTGATCCGGGTCTCGCCGGCTTTGATCACCACCGGCTTTTTATCGGACTTCACATTGGATGTGATGGATCCGGCCCCCATATGGGACTTATAGCCCAGGATGGAATCTCCTACATAATTGTAGTGGGGGACCTGTACCTTATCAAACAGGATCACATTTTTTAACTCCGTGGAATTGCCCACCACGGCCCCGTCGCCCACCAGGGCATTGCCGCGGATAAAGGCGCCGTGGCGCACCTCGGTATTCTCCCCAATGATGGCGGGACCGTTTATGGAAGCGGTCGGAGCTACTTTCGCTGATTTGGCAATCCAGACAGCATCCCCTCTCTGTTCATACACTTCCGGGTCCAGGCTCTCACCCAGCCGGCGGATGAAGTCACCGATCTTCGGCAGCGCCTCCCAGGGATACTCCACGCTTTCCAGCAGTTCTTCCGCTTTCGTATGGCTTAAATCATATAATTCCTTCACCGATAATTCTTTCATGGCCTTGCCTGCGGCGGCATGCGCCGCTTATCCTTTCTCTGTATTCATTTATGACAGACTCCCATGCATTACTGCATCTTAGTCTCCTCCGCCTTTTTGCTGCCTGTTTTATAGTTGGCAGCCACCGCGTCGAATCCGTTTCTTAACGCATAGCTGTTGTTCACGCGCAGCACAGAACCCGTGCGGTTCCGGATAAAGCTTTCCAGCTTCTGCATATACTCGTCCTCCGTGATGCTGCCCTCTGCAACCAGCGTCAGGCCCTTTTCCCAGCTGGCGGTCAGTTCCGGATTGAGCAGCTGGTAAATGGATGCCCCAACCACATCAAATACCAGCTCCCCAAGCAGCGTCGGGGTGACTACCTGCGTCTTTTTATTCAGCGCCAGATATTTGATATTTACCAGTTTTTTCAGGATTTCCGCCCGGGTAGCGGAGGTTCCGATGCCGCTTCCTTTGATCTGTGCGCGCAGCTCCTCATCCTCTATGAGCTGGCCTGCATTTTCCATGGCCAGAATCATAGAACCGGAAGTATAGCGTTTCGGCGGCGATGTCTCCCCCTCCTTTATGTACAGCTGATCGATCGGAAGCATACAGTCTTTTTTCAGCTTCTTTAAGATCTCCAGAAATTCCGGATCATTTTTCAGATCCACATCCGCCTCGTCCACTCCCCTGCTTTCTCCGGATTCCCTGCTGCCTGCAGGCGCGGTATCCGCCGGACGCTTCACCTGTGTCACCTTTAAATAGCCTTCCTTTACCATCACCCGAAAGCTGGCAAAAAAATGTTCCTCTTTTATTTGTATTTCCAGACTGTATTTTTCATACACGGCAGGCGGAAAAAAGATGCTTAAAAACCGGCGCACGATCACCTCATAGACCTTGACGGACAGCGGCGGCAGCGCTTTTAAACCGCCGATTCCCTGTCCGGTGGGCACGATGGCATAATGATCCGTGATCTGCTTGTCGTTCACATATCTGGTCTTCTCCAGCCCCTTGTGAAGGCCGCCGGTCAGTATCTCTTCCGCAAAAGCGCGCACGCCGGGGATCTGCTTGAGCCCGCCGATATTCTTATGGATCTCTTTAGCCACCGCTGTGGACAGGACCCTGGCATCGGTTCTTGGGTATGTCACGAGCTTTTTCTCATAGAGCTCCTGCACGATCCGCAGCGTCTCATCCGGGCTCTGCTTAAACAGCCGGGAGCATTCGTTTTGCAGCTCGGCTAAGTTAAACAGCAGCGGAGCATACTTGTTCTCCTTTTTCTTCTCCATCTTGAGAAGCCGGCCCTCCAGAGGCGATACGGCGTTTAGTTCCGATATCATCTTTTCGGCCGCCGCCCGCTCCTTAAAACCGTTCTCCTTGTAGAGATAGGGCATGAGATAATGCTTGGATCCCTCCACCGCGCGCCATTCCGCCGGAAACACCTTGCCCTCACAGTTCACATCCGCGAGGACGCGGTAAAAAGGGGTTTTAACGAAATCCCGAATCTCCCGCTCCCTGCGCACCACCATTCCCAATACACAGGTCATCACCCGGCCTACGGAGAGCACCGTGCGGTTCTCCTTCAAAAATCCGGCAATGGTGTTGCCATATTTTAACGTCAAAAGCCGGGAGAAATTAATTCCCATCAGGTAATCTTCCTTGGCTCTAAGATAGGCAGACGCGGACAGATTGTCATAGGCGGAGAGATCTTTGGCATTTTTTATCCCCTTCAGGATCTCCTCCTCTGTCTGGGAATCGATCCAGACACGCTTTCTAATCTTTCCCTTCACCCCGGCCATCTGTTCCACCAGCCGGTATATGTACTCCCCCTCCCGCCCGGAGTCGGTGCACACATAGATCGTATCCACATCCGGCCGCGTCAGCAGCCCCTTCACAATTTCAAACTGATCCTTAACATTTTGTATCACTTCATATTTGAATTCCCGGGGAATGAACGGAAGAGTTTCCAGACTCCATCGCTTGAGTTTCGGATCATAACTTTCCGGATAGCTCATGGTTACCAGATGCCCCACGCACCAGGTCACAATGGCCTCCGGCGATTCCAGATAGCCGTTTCGCCGGCCGAAACGGTATTTTAACGCCTTGCTAAACTCCTGGGCCACACTGGGTTTTTCTGCTATAAATAATGATTTGGACATAGATTTCCAACTTTCCTGCTGATTACTGCGGCTGTTTATCCGCAAATTTCCTTATCTATAATAGCACAAATAAGAAGCGGTGCCAATATTTTTTAAGTCAAGGGGGCGTTTATTACGGATCACAGTTATGGTAAACTTCCCGCACAAGAGAGGGCAGGGGATGGTCCTCATTGGGACGCGCTTTCGCTCCATGAAGCGCGCAGCGGTTCTAACGCTGCAAACTACGCAGCGAAAGAACCGGCGGGCTTCAAGGGATCCCAATGAGGACCATCCCCTGCCCTCTCTTGTGCTGCTTTATCGGCAACTGTAAATAGTAATAACCGCAAATTCGTTTATAAAACAAGGGTCCGCGACTATCCTGTCATCGCGGACCCCTTAACGTAATGCTCTTCAGTTTTAAAACGCCGGGCTTTCCATCAGGCGGCACTGCTGCGGGACTCCAGGATTTTCTCCACGCTGACAAGCTTTACGCAGAGCACAAACAGTTCCGTCGCCAGCTTCAGCTCATCCGGTGAAGGGAAGGAAGGAGCGATGCGGATGTTACTGTCGTGAGGATCCTTGCCGTAAGGATAGGTAGCGCCGGCTCCGGTCATGACCACACCGGCTTCCTTGGCCCTGGCAACGATCGCCTTAGCGCAGCCGTCCATGGCGTCAAAGGAGATGAAATAGCCGCCCTTCGGACGGATCCAGCTTCCGATCTTTAGTCCGCCCAGCTCTCTATCCAGTGTATCCAGAACGGCCTCAAATTTCGGACGCATGATTTCGGCATGCTTTTTCATATGCTCCATGATCCCGTTCAGATCTTTAAAGTATCTCACATGGCGAAGCTGATTTAATTTATCGTGTCCGATGGTCTGAATCGCCATCTGCTTTTTGATATCCTTCAGGTTATTATAGGAAGTGGAGATCGCGGCCACACCGGATCCGGGGAAACTGATCTTGGAAGTGGAGCTGAATTTATAGACCATATCCGGATTACCCGCTTTTTCGCACTCGGCCAGAATCTCTATCAAAACATCCTGATCGTCAAAATACAGGTGATGCACGTTATAAGCATTATCCCAGTATATTCTGAAATCCTTTGCAGCAGGTTTCAGACGCGCAAAACGGCGCACGGTTTCATCGGAATAGGTAATTCCCTGCGGGTTGGAATACTTGGGCACACACCAGATTCCTTTGATCGCCTCATCCTCGCTGACCAGCTTCTCCACCATATCCATATCCGGTCCTTCAGGAGTCATGGGCACATTGATCATCTCGATGCCAAAATATTCCGTTATTGCGAAATGGCGGTCATATCCGGGCACGGGGCAGAGGAATTTCACTTTATCCAGCTTGCACCAGGGAGTGCTTCCCATAACGCCGTGTGTCATGGAACGGGCCACCGTATCGTACATCACATTCAGGCTGGAGTTGCCATAAATGATGATCTTGTCTTCCGGCACTTCAATCATCGCCGCCAGCAGTTCCTTCGCTTCCTGAATGCCGTCCAACACTCCGTAATTCCGGCAGTCCACGCCTTCTCTGCATCTTAAATCGGTATCGCTGTTTAAGATATCCATCATTTCCATGGACAAATCCAGCTGCTCTTTCGAAGGCTTGCCGCGGGACATATCCAGCTTCAATCCTCTTTCCTGAAATTTTTTGTACTCCGCTTCCAACGAATCCTTCAGCTGCAGCAGTTCCTCTGTGCTCCTGTCTTTATATGCCGTCATCACATTCCATCCCTTCTTTTTATCATCGCCGTTTCTGATCCTGTCCGCCGCTATTTTTCCGTTTATCATGCACAAATGTCTTCTCTTCAAATACACAGTTTTGCAGACAGATTTCATACTCCCGATGTGATATAAAATAATTTTATATCTCACCTATGGCGCAATTTACAATTTCAACATTATACAACATTTTTTTTCCGCTGACAATCACATTTTTTCATTTCAGAAGAAAATTTCGTTTTTTCTTCATGAAATCTCATTTTTCTTTCATTACTGACCATATAAAAGCAGACAGCCGCCGGTGGCTGATGCATATGCCAGCTCCGGCGGCTGCTATTAAATTATTAGCTGCTGCAACTTTTTTCCCTAAAACTGTCGCTGTCCGGCGGACTCTGAAACAGGCCGGTTCAGAACCAGAAGAAAGGTCCGAATTTATCTTCCATATCCTCGTATTCCTTTTTCAGCCTCCTTATGTTTCTGGAAGCCGTAATACCCGTGATCAGATTGGTGACGCCGGTTACTGCCAGTATGATACCGATCGCCATCACAGTGGTCTGTACAGCAACAAACGGATTCCAGAATATCAAGATGCCCAGAATGATGGTGAGGACAGACAGAAGCAGTGTATACCACCATCCCTCGTAGCCAAAACGCTTGAGGTCAAATGCCCTCTGCAGCTCAATGATCCCGTTAAACAGGATGATGACTCCAAACACGATCGGCAGCGCCGCCATCAGCACTTCCGGACGGATCAGCAAAAATACGCCGCACAGCGCCATGATAATTCCTACCGCCAGATTCGCTCCGAAAAAGCTCATCCGGTCTTTAAAACGTATATATTCCACAATGCGCATCACGCCATAAGCCAATGCGAATATACCGATTACCATGCACACCGCCCTGGCGGACAGCGCCGGCCACACGAACAGAACCGCACCGAACAAAATGTAGAATACCGATAACAGGATAAATGAATTGCGCATTTCTTTCCACATAGTCTTTTCCTCCTTGGGTCTGCGTATCTTTTTATATTTTAGTTATGGTATACCACTTGTTGTTAGCACTGTCAATAAGCGAGTGCTAAATCATTTGTTAAAGTTTTGTAAAGCTCTTAGCGGTGAGATACAGAGTGATCGTGTCATTAAAAATGATTTTGTCCCCTTCTTCCAAAACCGCGTTTTTTATCCCTTCGAAAAAACGGGTTCGGTATGGCTCCTGCAAAGCCAGGTGATCACAGTGTGTACCGCAATACTCAACGTACTGTGCAGCCGTAAATTCCCTTGTACTATAAAATTTCCGGCATTCAACCTTATCAAAACCGTAATTCACAGCATGGCATGGTCTCCAGAAACCGCCGCGTTTCTTTGGAAGTATGTGCAGAGTGATTATCACGTATGATTCTGATAGTATCCTGTACAGTAATTGTCAATTTATAATCATCCGGAACAATAAGCTTACCATTTTCATCAAACTGCATTTCAATCTGCTTGTAGACCAAGCTTTTACTTTATCCATAATTCTCGGAATGCCGCTTCCCCAATGCTCAATCAGATTCATATAAGCAAAGGCATGAGCAAGAGCTTCATTTCTAATTTTGGAATAGCCTTCTTTCATACGCTCCATAGTTTGTCCCATTGGCAGTTTTCCTGGAGAAGTGATTTCCAATCGGTTGTCATACACCAATGTTGTTACCGCTCTCCTACACAAAGCCGCTGGGGAGTGACCTCACGGCCGGCTCCGCAGCGCTCTCCGTACTCACGCACCAGCTTCCAGAGACCCTGTCTGCTCATCCAGCCGCCGCGGCAGTTGGGAAACAGTGGGGCATCCTGGGAATCTTTTATGAAATACGGGCGTACCGATTCCAGATAATGTTCCAAAAGCTGTCCAGTTTGACCGTCAAAAGAAACGGTGCGTCTGGCATTATCCCGCCTGCAGGTCAGATAGCCCAGCTTCGTATTGAGATCCTCCGGTTTTAACAGAATCAACTCCGAGGCCTTCAGACCCACGGAGCACATCAGCACCACCATCACATGGTCTCTCTGCTCTTTTGCGCCGCCGTCCTTTGGCGGCGCAAGGAGTAGGTTCAGTTCTTCTTTTGTCAGAGGGCTTGTCCCGTTATGCTCCGCTTTGGGAGCCTGCAGCTCTTCCGCAGGGTCCTCGCCGATCCTGTGGCGTTTAAAGAGATAATAATAAAATGATTTCATGGAAGCGATGTATCTGGCAATGCTGGAAGCGGAAGCCCCCTGTTTCTCAAGGTACAGAATATAAGAATTCAGCGCCGTGGCCGTCACCCTGTGGGCTTCGCGGATGCCGCAGGACTCCAGATACTCCGCCATCTTCTTCAGATCCCGCCGGTAGGACAGCTCCGTATTTTTGGAAAGTTTCCCCTTTATCTTTTGGTTGTCCAGATATTCTTCAATCAGTAGTAACAACATAGCTTACCTCTTTATTCTAAAGTGACTCCGCAATCTTCCATATAAAACGGACGACGGGCGGATTTAGAAATGTTTCCGCGCAGATTCCCGCTAAAAACAGCGCATACGTGCAGGCCAGCAGCGGAACCTGCGGCAGAAACTGCTTCAGTGTCATACTCCCGTTTCCGTTTCCCTTAAACAGATATTCATGCTGCCTTAAGCACCATTCGATCAGCAGCAGCCAGGCCGGCAGATAGATCAGTATCTGCGGCAGCATGCTGGCAGCAAACAAAAAGATGCCGGAAATCCCGCCGGACATTGTGGTCCCCGCAATCATCGCCCCCACAGAAAAGGAGGAAAACAAAAAAAACAGGTACATCACCGGAATGCCGAACAGCGTAAAGCTGATCACAGTCAAAAATAGCACCACTGTAAAACGCTGCTGCGCCACCATCAGAAACAATTTTGTATATTCCACCGTCTCCGATTGCAGTTTTCCTGCAAACATACCTCCAAACATCCCGATCTCTCTCACCGTGTCTTCGCCGAACAGGTTTACCATCACAGTCCCTGCTAACAGCCCGAACATCCATATACCAGCTAATTTATATTTCACAGCAACTCCTCTTTCCGCGCCGCATCACCGGCGAACACCATCTTATGGGCGGTAATCACCTACTTTTATCATATGCTGCAGTCAGACAAGTTTATGCTTTCAATTATTTGCCGTATTTTATCTTATAGGCCATCAACGCGGCCATCGTCTTGGAATCCGTAATCTCCTGGCGCAGGATCATGTCTATCAGATCGTTTAGCTCCCATGCCTCCACATTCAGGTATTCGTCCTCATCCAGATGCTGTCTGGAAGGAATCAGGTTCTTCGCCACATAGATTCCTATGAACTCGTTGCAGAAGGCCACGGTGGTATTCACATTGATCAACAGCTCCAGATCCTCACTGCGATATCCGGTCTCCTCTTCCAGCTCCCTGGCGGCACATTCGATTTTCGGCTCTTCAACATAGTTTACTGCGCCTGCCGGAATCTCCAGCGTGTATCGTTCCAGCGCATTTCTGTACTGACGCACCATCAGTATCCTGCCGTCCTCTCTGACCGGTACCACGGCGGCAGCGCCTTTGTGGCCGATAAAATCCCACTCAGCCACATGTCCGTTGGGAATCTGCATGTAGTCCTTGTACACATCCAATATGGCCCCATGATATTTCAGTTCTCTTTTAATCCTCTTAATCTCTTCCATCGTTATCCTCCATTTTATTTATGTAAAATAATTCCGTTTACAGTTTCTCCGCCTGCGGCGGATCGCTCTGGCGACATCATACATCCCACCGCAGTGTGATCCCAAGCGGAGCGTTTGTTCTCACATAGGACGTACTTTCCTATGTAAGAACAAAACAAGGCGAACATTTCTGTCCGCCTTAGTTTTCACATGATAGTAACGATTCTATTTTATTTTGCGTAGTCTGTAACACGTGATTCACGTATCACATTGACTTTGATCTGGCCCGGGTATTCCAACTCTGACTCGATCTGCTTGGAGATATTTCTCGCCAGCAGTATCATATCATCATCACTAACCTGCTCCGGTACAACCATAATACGAATTTCTCTACCTGCCTGAATAGCAAAAGATTTGTCAACTCCCTTGAAAGAGTTTGTGATATCTTCTAATTGTTTTAATCTGTTGGTGTATGTTTCTAATGTCTCACGTCTTGCACCGGGTCTTGCCGCAGAAATGGTATCCGCAGCCTGAACGATGCAGGCAATAAGGCTCTGCGGCTCCACATCCCCATGATGGGATTCCACAGCGTTGATTACAATTGCCGACTCCTTGTATTTTCTGCAGAGATCTACGCCCAGCTGGATATGTGATCCTTCCATCTCATGATCCACAGCCTTGCCGATATCATGCAGTAAACCTGCACGCTTCGCCATGCGGACATCCACGCCGATCTCTCCCGCCAAAAGGCCGGACAAATGCGCCACTTCGATGGAATGCTTTAAAGCATTCTGGCCGTAACTGGTACGGTATTTCATCTTGCCCAGCAGTCTGACCAGCTCCGGATGAATTCCGTGGATACCCACTTCCAGAGTGGCGGCCTCGCCTTCCTCACGGATGATCGTCTCCACTTCTCTCTGGGCTTTCTCAACCATCTCCTCGATCCTTGCCGGATGAATCCGGCCATCCAGTATCAGTTTCTCCAGAGTAATCCTGGCTACTTCTCTACGAATCGGATCAAAACCGGAAAGAACGACGGCTTCAGGGGTATCATCAATGATCAGATCCACACCGGTCAGTGTTTCCAGAGTACGAATATTTCGTCCCTCCCGACCGATGATTCTTCCCTTCATCTCGTCATTAGGAAGCTGTACGACAGAAATTGTCGATTCGGACACATGGTCAGCCGCACATTTCTGAATTGCGCTCACCACATATTCCTTCGCCTTCTTGTTGGCTTCTTCCTTCGCCCGGCTTTCTAACTCTTTCACTAATTTAGCGGTGTCATGCTTTACTTCTTCTTCAACAGTTTTTAAAAGATACTCTTTTGCTTGTTCGGAGGTTAAACCTGAAATTCGCTCCAGTTCCTGCTTTTCCTTATCCAGAAGCATCTCTGCTTCTTTCCTCTGTTTTGCCAGAATTTCTTCTCTTGCTGTCAGACCGGCTTCTCTTTTTTCTAACGCCTCTGACTTCTTGTCCAAATTCTCCTCTTTGCTTAAGACACGCCGCTCATAGCGCTGAAGTTCCGCCCGGCGTTCTTTGACCTCTTTATCAAAGTCATTTTTCGCCTTGATGGACTCTTCCTTTGCCTCTAATAGAGCTTCCCGCTTCTTTGTCTCAGCAACCTTCAATGCATCATCTATTATCTCTCTTGACTTTTCTTCCGCTCTGCCGACCTTGTTCTCATAAACTTTTTTGCGGTAAGCGATAGCCGAAAACCAAGTAATAGGAGCCACAATGCAAAGCGTGACAAGCACAGCAATGGTTATAACAATTGGCATTGGCATGGCACAGGAGCACCTCCTTATTTAATTTTCATTGTTCAAAATCCACAACACTTAAATTTTAAACTGTTTTGAGGTCTGTGTCAAGTACGTCCTTCCATATCTGCACCGGAAGAGCAATAAATTTTTCATGAGAGCTCACGTTTCCATGAAAAAACATGTCTCCCATGATATGTTTTTACTTACTTTCTTCCGCTGAAACGGGGGCCGCGATGGCCGGATCGTTGGGGAGCCCGTACTGGTCGCGCACCTTGCGCTCAATCTCCGCCATCAGTTCCGGGTTGTCGCGCAGGTACAGCTTTGCATTTTCACGGCCCTGTCCAATCTTTTCTTTATTGTACGCATACCATGCGCCGCTCTTTTCCACGATATTTTCCTTAGCCGCCAGGTCCAGGATATCCCCTTCCTTGGAAATCCCCTTTCCAAACATGATATCAAACTCGGCCTCCTTGAAGGGCGGCGCGATTTTGTTCTTCACAACCTTGATCCTGGTCCGGTTGCCGATGATTTCTCCGCCCTGCTTTAATGCCTCAATCCTGCGAACATCCAGACGGATGGAGGAATAGAACTTCAGCGCACGGCCGCCGGTGGTGGTCTCCGGATTGCCGAACATAACTCCGACCTTTTCACGCAGCTGATTGATAAAAATAATGGTACAGTTGGACTTGCTGACGATAGCAGTCAGTTTTCTTAACGCCTGAGACATAAGCCTCGCCTGGAGACCCACATGGGAATCTCCCATCTCGCCGTCAATCTCGGCCTTGGGCACAAGCGCCGCGACGGAGTCAATGATCACGATATCCACAGCTCCGGAACGGACCATGGTCTCCGCGATCTCCAGGGCCTGCTCACCGTTGTCCGGCTGAGATATGTATAAATTGTCAATATCCACCCCGATGTTCTTAGCGTATACCGGGTCCAGAGCATGCTCGGCATCGATGAACCCGGCAATGCCGTCCCGTTTCTGCACCTCCGCTACCATGTGCAGGGCCACGGTTGTCTTACCGCTGGACTCAGGACCGTAGATCTCCACAATTCTTCCCCTGGGAACGCCTCCCAGTCCCAGAGCGATGTCCAGGCTTAGAGAACCGGTGGGAACAGTCTCTATATTCATATTGGCGCCGGAATCCCCCAGCTTCATGACAGAACCTTTGCCATATGCTTTCTCTATCTGTGATAATGCAGCATCCAGTGCTTTCAGTTTTTCTTCTTTTACCATAACCTTTCCTCCATGCATCGTGAACAAATGTTCGTTTATATGTTATATAGTACTATTGAATAAGGGAAATGTCAACAGGAATTTCTAATCGTCAAAAGGGGGTTTGTAAATCGGGAAATTAAGAATTGCTGCTTTAAATAAATGACCGTTGAAAGTAGATAAGCTGTTCTGCCAGACATGCCTATTATAGCATACAGGCAGCGCTTGCACAAGAAGGATTTTCGTTTACGGCATCCAGGCAGCGCCCACAGCATTGCTGTCACAGCAGCCGTAAACTTCCCGCACATGACAGGCGAGAGCATGCGCCTCATTAAGACACGCTCTCGCTCCGTGAAGCGCGCTGCCCTGTTATATATGCATATCTCTTAATAGATTCCTGCCGCCAGGCGCTTCAGATCCTCTGCCCAGGATTTTTGTACAGCGCTTCCGTTACTCTGCATCTCCTGAATCAGGTCATAGAAAACGGCCAGCGTATCCGCCGCGGACATATGGGGAGACTGCCCGGCAAAGGTATCGGAATACTTCAGCAGCATCCAGTGGCAGGGATTCTCTCTTAAGATAAAAATTTTCGCCGTATCGTCCCACAGATACTTTACAGGCACCGTCTGTTTAAGCACAACAGGATATGCATCTGAACCCTCTTCCGGGGCTCCGTAATAGGTACAGGAAAACTCCAGGTTCAGCACCTGGTTTTCATCTTCTTCTGTGAAAGTATATACGCCCGTCATATCATAGATGAGGCCGGACATATCGCCGCTGTCCATGTCTTCGCTCACATAGGACAGGACTGTCTTATTGCTGTTGATATGATACCACATCTCCTCGCAGGTATAGATGCCCGTTCCTTCTCCGACCACACTGGTTATCTTGAGAAAATCTTCCGAAAGTCCCGGCATCTTCACCAGTTCCACAGCCCGGTCCACTGCATCCAGCTTTCCGCAGAAAATCACATCCCGCAGCTGCCAGCCTCCATCGTCCGTAAAAAGGAAACAGAACCCCTCTGCATAACTCAGCGTGACCACTTCGTAACGGATCTCTCCTCCGTCCGTCCCTGTGTAAGCGCCGGTATAACAATAGGCTTCATCATAAAACAGTACGCCGTCATTGATCTCGGACTGAGCCTTTAAACGGTATGCGAAATAGGACTCCCCGTAATAGTCCAGCAAACCTGCGATCCGATCGATTCCAACCTCGCCGTCTTTCATCTCCTGCCCGAGAAAGCCGCGAAAATCTGAAGCGCTTAACATGCCATCCGCATCTTCATAGTCAAATTCCGGCACCGCTGCCTGTGTCCCATGGTTACTGACCTGAAGCGTCTGGCTTTCCCCGGTGCTAAAGTCATTTGGCTGTCCGGTTTCTGCCCCGCATGCAGATAACGACAAAACAGCCACACAAAGCGGCAACGCAAGTGATACTCTATTCAATTTTCTATATTTCATGGATTAACACCCTTATACTCTATATTAAACATGGAGCGGCCGTTCTGCCGCTTTGTCATTTGCCAGGTTACGTGCATCCGTTCCTCTTGCTGGTGTATGTCTCGGGAAGCGGACTAGTCACACTATGTTTAATATAATAGCATAGTTTTGGGTCAATATGTTTACCACTTTCTTACAGAATTATTGCAAAGTATTACGTTTTTTTAACATCACGTCGTTTTGCCTCCGATCAGTCCGGCGCCATTTCAGAAAACAGGATTTTCAAACAGCCTTCCTCGTATTTTGCGCTCTCAATCTCTCTGTTCTGCAGCTTTTTAGGAAGCATCAGATTGCGGTGCTGGTTTTTTACGGATATATGCAGTTCATCCCCCCTCTGCTCCAGTTCAAACTCCTGCCTGCTGGCAAAGGGCAGTGTAACATACAGGCAGTATCTATCCTCTTCCCTGCGCAGTGCGAAGACCGTGTCCTGAAACAGGATAGCGGACGGATCCGTATTGGCATACAGCTGTTTCGCAGCATCTTTCAGTTTATTCAACGTTCGAAGCTCTGACTTCATGTACTCCAGATGAAATACCGGAATTTCTCCAAAGCTGCCGTGTATATCCTTCAGGCTCTCCCGCTGGCATTCCATCCAGCGGTTGAAATAGCCATCCAGCGAGGCCTGCGGATATATTTTATTAACAATCACCGCGTCCACATTATAATCATACAGATGGAGGTACGAAAAATTCCGTTTGGCTTCTTTTACAACAATTCTTTCAGGAGTGGTCACAATGCGGACGCTGACTTCCTCTTTCCTGCACAAAAGCCGGCGCAGCTCTCCCAGTCTCCCATAGAGGTTTTCCACTTCATTGAAGGTTTCCTCTCCTGGCATGGGAATCCCCGTTGTCTTTTCCACCAACGGTCCTGCCACCTTAACCGCGGCGCGTTTGATGCCGAACAGATGCTCCATCCACCATCCGAGCATTTCCGGAAATTTCAGCAGCGACATGGTTTCACCCGTGGGCGCGCAGTCCACAATCAACACATCATACCGGTTTTCCTCATAAATTTCTTTGATCTTCAACAGCGAAAACAGTTCTTCAAAACCGGGAAATACCAGCAGTTCTTCCGCTTCCAGGCCATCCTCTGATTTTGCCGTGAGCAGGCGTTTTAAATAATCCCGGAGATTTCCCCAGGCCTTCTCATTTTCCTCCACCGCATCGATCTCCATCGCATACAGGCGTTCCGCCACATGAACGGGCTCTGCGGCCAGCTTCATGTCAAAGGAATCTCCCAGACTGTGGGCCTGGTCCGTGCTGGCGATCAGCACCGTTTTTCCTTCCTCCGCAATGCGGCAGGCTGTGGCCGCTGCAACGCTGGTCTTGCCTACTCCACCCTTTCCCGTATATAATATCACTCTCATATATGCTCCAATCCGCACCGTTTTCGGTGCCTCCGATACCGGGCGGTTACATTATATCCACTTTCCTGGTATGCGTCCTCTTTTCTTCCTGCCTTGCTTCTGTTTTGCTGTCCGCTGTGCCGGATGTGCTGCCCGTCCTTTCCCGCTCTTGTCTGCCGGTGTCCCATATGCAATGCCAAACCACATCCGCAAGCTCTTTTTCCGTCTTTTCCAATGTGCTTTTCATACCCTCCGGCATCAGTTCCTTTAAAGCCTCATATTCCAAGGCCTTTGCCCGGATCATCTTTATCAAAAAACGCTGATTCATCTTACCTCCTGTCCCGCCGAATCCTCCGATCACTGCACGCAGTCTCTTTGACCCACAGGCCGGCTTTACCGTCATTGTGCCCAATTCCTGCTAAACCCTATGGCCAGCCGCCCATTTTCCAGCCTGGCCGAATCCACCTGGCAGCGCGCCAGTGTGTCCGGCAGCGGTATACTGCGTTTAAAATTGCCTATGCGCAGAATCATATCGCTTTTTGACTGATACAGCTCAATTTCCTCTTTTTTCGCACATGGCAGACAGACTGTGAGGACATATCCCTCCTTTGTCTTCTCAAATACTTCATTGGAGGCGCTGCATCTGACTTCAAACAGTTCATCATCCGTCAGACAGTCACCGGCAATCCGGTCCAGGCCTTCCGTTCCGTTTAAATCCAGGTCATACCACGGTATACGGCAAACCGGCATCTCTGCAAATACACTTTCCAGCTCCTTTATATAATCCGACTGAAGCCGTATCCATTCATCAAAAAAATCATTTCCCAAATCTTCCAGAAGCACCCGGTTGATATAGAGGCCATCCACATTGAAATTGTAAAGATTCAGATACATATAACTGCGCTTGGTCTCCTCCACCACCATTTTCTCCGGCATGGCGACCAGGCGTATGCTGCAGATATCCCGGTCCTTCAGCAGGCTCTCTAATTCAGCCAGCTTCAGATACAACCGCTCAATATCGTTCATTGCCTGCGCATCCGGCAGCTCCAGCTTAAATAACTGGCGTGAAACCGGACGCAGCACCTTCATCGCCACTTTACCCAGAGGAAACAGCTTTTCCATATACCACGACAGAAGCTCCGGAAACTTCAGGAGGGAAAGCGTCTCCCCGGTGGGCGCGCAGTCCACGATGATCATCTCATATTCCCCGCCCCTGTAAATCTCCTGGATACGGATCAGGGAAAACAGTTCTTCAATTCCCGGGAACATAGCCAGATCGTCAAATGCCTCCAGATTCTGTGATGCCGTGCCGGTCACCAGGTTTTTTACGGCATTCATGATGCTCCCATAGTGCCGGTTCATCTCATAGTCCGGATCTATCTCCAGAGCATACAGATTGGGGGCTGTCTCCTTAGGTTCTCTCCCCAGCTCCTGTTCGAAAAGATCACAGAGATTATGCGCCATATCCGTGCTGACAATCAGCGTCTTCATCCCCTTAGCCGCGGCTTTTCTGGCATGGGCCGCAGCCACAGTGGATTTCCCCACGCCTCCTTTACCGGTGAATATAATCATTCTGTCCATACTGCCTCTTTTCTGCGCCGTTTTCTGCGCGATTTACATTCTGTCCTTTCAAGTTCATGTTTCGAACTATTCTTCTTTCGAATAGTTCTTTGTCCGAAGTATTTGTTTGAAAAAGAATCCCGCAGGCGGGATTCCTTCTCATTCCACGATAATCCGTTTCACTTTCTTTTCCTCATGCCGAATATCCTGCTCTCTGCCGGCATCCTGTTCCAGCACGCCAAACACCTTATCGATGATCTGAAGCGCGATCCTGCGCTCCTCTTTTGTCAGGATATTCATGATCTGCTGATAATACCCGGACAGCTCCGTCATCTCCCGTATCATAAACTCTCTTCCGGTCTCTGTCAGGCTGATCGTCACAACTCTTTTATCAAAAGAATTGCGCTCACGGATCACCAGCCCCTTCTTCTCCAGACGGCCGATCACCCCTGTGGCGGTGTTGAGCGGCACGGACATGTAATCAGCAACTTCTGTCATATTGACATGTCCCCTGCGGTAAATAAGCAGCAGTGCAAATATCTCGTTTTTGGAATAATCCAGAAACACATTATTCCACTGATCAGGGAAAAACAGAAACTTACATTTATCGATATAAGTGAACAACAGGGATTCTATGGAGGACATGCTTTCCTGCATGAATCCACACCCCTTTCAATTACTTCTTACTCCGAACTATATTTTTATTCTATCTCCGAACTATTTATTTGTCAAGCAAAACATGATAAAAAAGAATCCCGCTCGCGGGATTCTCCGCCTGCGGCGGGTCGCCCTGGCGACATAATACCTTCCCGCCGCAGTGCGATCCTACGCGGAGCGTTTTTTGTTCAATAGGTCGTATTTTCCTATTGAATGAAAAAATCCCGGGGCTTGCCTCAAAGCCCCAGGATCTCCTGTACAATGTCTTTCATTTTGTCCCTTGCACAAATCCGGTCATGCAGGACAGGTGCGGTCCTTAACTGCCGGACAGCCTCCGGCACAGGAACCCCCGACAGCCTGCTTAACACTTCGACCAGTTCAAAATCGTCCTCTGATCCATACTTGGAATCAATGGCGGCCAGCACGCTGCGCGTAAACTTATAAGGACTCGCGGTGGATGCGATCACGGTCTTTGCCGTATCCTGGGTATCCTGCCTGTATTTCTCATATACCATCCTCGCCACAGCGGTATGGGTGTCTATGATATATCCGCATTCTTCATAGAGCGTCCGGATGCTGCGGGCAGTTTCTTCTTCATCCGCAAAGTTTCCGTAAAAGTCTTCCAGGCCTTTTCTCATCTCCGCCGTAATCTCATACTGGCCGTTTGCGGAAAGCGCCTTCATAAACGCGGCATTTTTAACAGCATCATCACCGCAGAGACGGTAGATCAGCCGTTCCAGATTGCTGGAGATCAAAATATCCATGGACGGGGAACTTGTCAGTTTGAACTCTCTGTTCCTGTCATAGGCTCCGGTGGAGAAGAAATCATACAGCACTTTATTTTCATTGGATGCGCAGATCAGCTTGTGTATGGGCACACCCATATTTTTGGCATAATAGGCAGCCAGTATGTTTCCGAAATTGCCCGTGGGAACCGTTACGTTGATCGGATCTCCCTCTTTGATGGCGCCGTCCTTTAAGAGCCTGGCATAGGCGTAAACATAATAAACGATCTGCGGCACCAGCCGGCCGATATTGATCGAATTGGCAGATGAAAACTGAAATCCTGAAACGGACAGTTCCTCTGCCAGGGCCTTATCGTTAAAGATCTCCTTCACACCGTTCTGCGCATCATCGAAATTGCCGTCGATGCCCACCACATATGTATTGGCCCCCTTTTGCGTCACCATCTGCTGTTTCTGGATCGGGCTCACGCCGTCTTTGGGATAAAATACGATAATCCGGGTTCCCGGCACATCGGCAAAGCCAGCCAGCGCCGCCTTGCCGGTATCACCGCTGGTTGCGGTAAGAATGACGATCTCATTGTCAACGCCGTTCTTCTTCGCCGAAGTGGTCATTAGATACGGCAGTATGGAGAGCGCCATATCCTTAAACGCGATGGTGGAGCCATGGAACAGCTCCAGATAACAAGCGTTTCCGGCTTCATGCAGAACAGCGATATCCTCATCATCAAATTTATCGTCATATGCATGGCTGATACAGTATTTCAGCTCTTCTTCCGTATAATCGGTTAAGAACAGCTTCATCACCTCATAGGCCGTTTCCTGATAGCTCATGCCCTTTAATGTGTCCATATCCGCTTCCAGTTTCGGAATCCTCTCCGGTACAAACAGGCCTCCGTCCCCGGCAAGCCCCCGAAGGATTGCCAAAGATGCGGTTACTAAAGTTTGATCGCCTCTCGTGCTTTTGTATAACAGATCTTCCATAACTGCCATTCCCCTTGTCTTTCATTATTCCGGCCTGCCGCCGAATAACTATTTTGATTCATAATAGCATATGTGACGGATTCTGTAAATAATAAATATAGACTGCTGCAATAATAAAAAGTGCTCCCCGGCGTTTAAATCCGCCAGAGAGCGCTGATTTGAAACTATTTTGTTGTAAAGAATTCATGCCCATCATGTTCGAACAGAAATTTCAGCTTCCGGTCAAACCATTTCATACTGTTTGGATTGGACTTGGAGCGGGCGGAAAAAAACAGCGCGCCTTCCGAATAATCCTCACCATACAATGCAGCTTCCACCGCCTCGTATGTTTCCTCCGATACCGTCACCCGACGTATACTGCCGCTTTTTACGGGTGAAAACTGATAAGTACTGCCGCTTCTTTGATAGATCACTTCTTTTATGGTATCGGGAAAGCTTTCGTTGCGCACACGGTTTAACACCACATTTGCCACCAGCACCTTCCCTTTATAATCACAGATACCCGCTTCGGCCTCCACAATGCGTAAAAGCGCCTCATAATCCTCGTCCGAGTAATCCACTACTGGCTCCTTAGGCAGGGAATCATATACATCCTGAACCACTTTCTGCCCAATCATCTCCCGTGTTTCTTGTCCAACTTCCTCTGAAGGTTCCATTTGTATTTCTGCTTTTGTTTCGGGTTCAGTTTCTTCAATCATGATCGAAACAGGTTCTTCCGGCAATTCATGGGGACCATGCTCCGTACCGGCTGTCTCTGCATTTGCCGCATAGACGACATTCTTGCCGCTTCCTCCGAAATCCTTTGCACCGAGTGACACGACGGCCACCACCAGCGTCCCGGCTGTCAGAATTACCGCATTGCGGTAGCATTTTTTAGGCACCGCTCTGCTGCGGAAACAGCTGATCATGTTCTGAAGAAATGAATGAAGTCTTAGCATAACATACTCCTTTTCCATTCTTCATATTTGTTATGAATGACAATGATTGCGGATTTTGTTTGCTGTATGCCCACGGATTTTTGGGCCAGCAGGTCATTTTTTGTAACAATTATATTAATATTATTACACGAATATTACGACCTATTCATAACATCGATACAATATACAGGAAAAACTGGCAAATGTCAACCATTTTTTTTAACAGGAAGTTTTCCGGCGCGAATCCCATCGCTGTTTTCATGCATTTTACCTGACTACATCCAGAAAAGAAGCGCCCAGAAATTCTGACAGTTTTTCCGGATCGATCACGATCTGGCCGCCGCGCACGCCGGCGCTGATGCTGATAGTATCAAATAAAACCGCAGTTTCTTCGATGGTTACCGGGTACTCTTTTTTCATTCCGATGGGGGAACAGCCCCCCCGTATATAGCCGGTCAGATTTAGCAGCTCCTTAACATGTACCAGCTCCACCTTTTTATTATCGGTGACGGCAGCCGCTTTTTTTAAATCCAGCTCTTCCCGCACCGGAATGCAGAATACATGGATTCCGTTTTTATCCCCACGGGCCACAAGCGTTTTAAATACACTGTCCGGATCCAATCCCAGCTGCTTTGCCACATGTTCACCGCTTAAATCATGTTCATCCACTTCGTACTCCCTGGTACTGTACGGTATCTGCGCCTGATCCAAAAGGCGCATCGCATTTGTCTTAATCATATCTTCCTCCCGACATCATAACAAATTTCGCATATATTGACAGCAAAACGCAAAAATGGTACAATTCAGACACTATGAATACATTCTTCCAATATGAAATAAACGACAGCGCCGATGGACTGACCGTAGGCGCTTATTTACATGGACAGGGCTATTCGGAAAATCTTTTGAAAAAGCTGAAAAAAGCTGAGGCAGGCCTCACTGTAAATAATCAGCGGGTTTTCACAAATTATACGCTGTCATCCGGTGATATTCTGTGCACTAATATAATAGAAGAAACAGCTTCGGAAACCATCGTCCCCACCCCCATGGACATTCCGATCGTCTACGAAGACAGGGATATCCTGATCATAAACAAACCGTCCGGGCTGGCCATCCATCCGTCACCCGGCAATTATACGAATACTCTGGCAAATGCGATGGCCGCCTATTTTCAGACAAAAAACGAGCCGTTCGTCTACCGCTGCATCAACCGCCTGGACAGAGATACCACCGGGCTGCTGATTCTCGCCCGCCATGCCTTAAGCGCCTGTATCCTCTCCGAAAGGATCCGAAGCCGCAGCATCACCCGAACCTATCTGGGCATCGCTGACGGCCTCCTTCCGGAATCAGGCGTGATCGATCAGCCGATTGCCCGTGCGGCAGGCTCCATCATAGAGCGGGAAATCAACGAAGAGACCGGGGAGCCTGCCAGAACGCACTATCAGCGCCTGGCTTACCGGGACGGCTGTTCCCTGGCCATGATCCGGCTTGAGACGGGCCGGACACATCAGATCCGCGTGCATATGAAGTCCATCGGCCATCCGCTGTTGGGCGATTTCATCTACCATCCGGACTGCCGCAGGATCTCAAGGCAGGCGCTGCATTCCTTCGCTCTGGATTTTTTACACCCCATAACAGGCCGCCCGATGCATTTTGACGTTCCGATGCCTCCGGATATGGCATCCCTATTTCCCGCTGAAGATCCGCGCCGCTATAACTGGCAGGGGTAAACTCTCATGCTTCCTCTTCTAGTTTCCGCACGGTTGCCTTTTCAATCCTGCGGTCCGTCACCTGATCCACATGGATATGTAACCCGCAGACTTCCACATCCAGCGCCGTACCGTCCTTGGGAATCGTATGCAGACAGCTGAACACCATTCCTCCCAGCGTCTCATAATCCAGATCCTCCGGCAGCTTCACATCCAGCTCTTCTGCGATGTCTTCCACACCGGCCGTGCCGGAGATCTGCCAGAGATTCTCTCCCAGCTTTATGATATTCGCAGGCTCGGCACGGTCAAATTCATCATAGATGTTACCCACAATTTCCTCAAGCAAATCTTCCATGGTAACCAGGCCGCTGGTTTCCCCATATTCGTCCACCACAATAGCGATATGCACCTTTTTCTTCTGCATATCCTTGAACAGCTGTGAGGCAGGTACGGTCTCCGGCACAAAGTATGCCGGACGCATCAGTTCCTCCACCATTTCGGGGTGACTTTCCTTCTGGTTTAAAAGGAAATCGCGGGCATTTAAAATTCCCCGTATATCGTCTATATTTCTTCCATAAACAGGGAAACGCGACAAACCGCTTTCCCTAATGATATTCCGAACGGTTTCCACATCCGCAGAAACCGGGATTCCAACGATATCCGGCTGGTGCGTCATCACATCCCTGGCATCGCTGTCCCCAAATTCGAATACATTCTCAATCCATTCCTTTTCATCGCTGTCTATGGTGCCTTTTTCTTCCCCCAAATCCACCATCATGCGGATTTCCTCTTCTGTAACCGTCTCTTCCTCCGCTGCGGTTTTCATGCGCAGAAGCTTTAAGACAGCATTGGTAGAAAAGGACAGAAATGTGACCACAGGGCGCATCACCACCGCTACGGCGGATACCACGCCACAGGAAATCCTGGCCACTTTCATCGGCTTTTGCATGGCAATTCTCTTAGGTACCAGCTCACCGAATACCAGAGTAAAATAGGACAGGATCAGAGTGATCACTATTACGGACAGCGTATCCAGAACCGAAAGCGGTATCCCATGGAACCCGATGCCGTTATAGATCCAGTTTACCAGATATTCCGAAAAGTTGTCGGCAGCAAATGCACTTCCTAAAAAGCCGGCCAGTGTGATGCCGATCTGTATTGTGGAGAGGAAGCCAGCCGGCTCCTCCACCAGCTTAACCAGCTTTTCTGCCGTTTTATCGCCTTCCTCTGACATTCTTTTCAGTTTTGTTGTATTCAGGGAAATCACAGCGATTTCCGTCGCCGCAAAAAACGCATTCAGCATAATTAAAATCACCTGCAAGAGCAGCTGTTGTGGTATTGAATTCAAAATATGTTCTCTCCTTTAATCATTTCATTTTTTCAAAGTGACATGTCTTTTTACGTTTCACGCATCCGTTTTAACAGCGCATGTGGATCCGGACACGCAAAAAGGCATACCCTGCCGTTGCAAACAACAGCAGGCCATGCCCGGTCCTATCGGTCAGCCTATGTAATGCATATCTGTAATATGCAGATCTTCGGTCAGCGTCGCTGCAGTCAGCGTCGTCCATGTTGATTGTACACAATCCTTTCTCTGATTTTGTTATCAGCCATGTTTATGGCCGCAACCGTGATATAGAGCATATTATAGCGGCAGTCGTCTCTTCTGTCAAGTAGGTACAAAAGCAACTTCTGTAATAATCTGAAATACAGATCATAGAATGCATTTTCCTATTGAATAAAGAACCTTGAATGAGATTTTTCCCGTTCAAGGTTCCTGTCTTTTGCATATTCCTGTTTTGCAGATTATTTCTTGAGCAGCAGGCTCTTTCCTGTCATCTCTTTGGGCTGTTCCATGCCCATCATCTCGATCAGCGTCGGCGCGATATCCGCCAGGCATCCGCCCTCGCGAAGGGTATAGGCGGGATCGTAGTTAACCAGTAAAAACGGCACCGGATTGGTGGTATGAGCCGTAAAGCTGCCGCCGTTTACATAGTCAATCAGCTGCTCCGCATTGCCGTGGTCGGCACAGATGAACATCGCTCCGTCCATCTTCTTCACCGCTTCCACCGCTCTGCCCACACAGCTGTCCACGGTCTCTACGGCCTTAATCGCGGCCGCTTCCACGCCGGTATGGCCCACCATGTCGGGATTGGCGAAGTTGATGATGATCACATCGTATTTGCCTCCTGTGATGGCATCCACCAGCTTGTCGCAGACCTGGTTGGCGCTCATCTCAGGCTGCAAATCGTAGGTCGCAACCTTAGGGGAATTGACAAGTATTCTGTCCTCGCCTTCGTTGGGCTCTTCCACGCCGCCGTTGAAGAAAAAGGTGACATGGGCATATTTCTCAGTCTCGGCGATTCTCGCCTGCTTCAACCCGTGGGCGGCCAAGAACTGTCCAAAGGTGTTGTCTATGGAAACCTTGTGGAATGCCACCAGCTTATGGGGGATCGTCACATCGTATTCCGTAAAGCATACATACGTCAGCTCCAGGCGTCTGTCCCTGGCAAATCCGTTGAATTCATCGTCACAGAAGGCCCTGGTGATCTCTCTTGCGCGGTCAGGACGGAAATTGAAGAAGATCACGGAATCTTTATCCCGGACAGTACCCACGGGCGCGCCGTTCTCCTCAATCACAGTGGGGACCACAAATTCGTCATTTACCCCTTCCTTATAGGAATCCCTGATGGCGGTCACACCGCAGGCAGCTTTGCTGCCTTCCCCATGAACGATAGCGTTATAGGCTTTCTCCACCCGGTCCCAGCGGTTGTCGCGGTCCATGGCATAGTAGCGGCCCATCACGGAAGCAACCCTGCCGACACCAAGCTCCTCCATCTTCTTAACCAGCGCTTCCACATAATCCGCTCCGGAAGTGGGCGGCGTATCGCGGCCGTCCAGGAAACAGTGCACATAAACGTCCTTCAGGCCATTTCTTTTGGCCAGCTCAAGCAGGCCGTAGATATGGGTATTATGGCTGTGCACGCCGCCGTCGGAGACCAAACCGAACATATGCAGCGCGGAATTGTTTTTCTTACAGTTTTCCACCGCGGCAAGCAGTGCTTCATTCTTAAAGAAATCCCCATCCTGGATCTCTTTTGTAATTCTGGTCAGTTCCTGATATACGATGCGGCCGGCGCCCATATTCAGATGCCCTACTTCGGAGTTGCCCATCTGGCCCTCCGGCAGGCCTACCGCCATACCGCTGGCATTGCCTTTTACAAACGGGCATTCCTCCATCAGCCGGTCTATAACGGGTGTCTTCGCTTCCGCAACCGCGTTACCCTCCACCTTGTCATTCAGGCCGTATCCGTCCAAAATCATCAATACAATTGGTTTCTGTCTGCTCATTTTATTCCTCGCTTCCTATTTCAATGCCACCAGCCTGCAGCTGATGGCCCCGCGCACTTTTGTGCGCTTTCTCCCTCACAATTCAGGGCAGCCTTATGTGTTAAAAGACTGCCCTGGCGCTTTTATCTGTTATAGTTTACAATCTTTCCAAAGTCCGGCTTCAAAGAGGCTCCGCCTACCAGTCCGCCGTCGATATCCGGCTGTGCGAACAGCTCCGGCGCACTTGCGGCAGATACGCTTCCGCCGTACTGGATGCGGATAGCTTCTGCAGTCGCTTCATCATAGATTTCACCGATGCATACACGGATCGCCGCACACACTTCCTGTGCCTGCTCCGTTGTAGCCACTTTCCCTGTTCCGATGGCCCAGATCGGCTCATAAGCGATCACCGCGGTCTTCGCCTGATCAGCGGTCACATTGAGGAATGCGATCTTGATCTGCTGACGGATCCAGTCAATGGTGATGCCCTGTTCTCTCTGAGTCAGGGATTCGCCGCAGCAGATGATCGGGGTAAGGCCATGCTCAAATGCCTTCAGCACCTTCTTATTGACCGTCTCATCGGATTCCGCGAAGTATTCTCTTCTTTCAGAATGCCCGATAATCACATATTTTACTCCCACATCGGTCAGCATGTTCGGAGCGATCTCGCCTGTGTAAGCGCCGCTATCCTGAAAATACATGTTCTCCGCGCCGATCTCAATGTTGCTGCCCTTTGCAGCCTCTATACAGGGAATGATATCAATGGCCGGAACGCAGAATACCACGTCCACATCCTCGTTGGCCACTAACGGCTTTAACTCATTCACAAGAGCAACCGCCTCGCTGGGAGTCTTATTCATTTTCCAGTTGCCCGCTATAATCTTCTTACGCATACTCTTCCTCTTTCCGTCATTATAATAAATTCATCTGATTATTTATCATTTGCCGCTACTACGCCGGGCAGTTCCTTGCCTTCCAAAAATTCCAGGGAAGCGCCGCCGCCGGTGGAGATGTGGGTCATCTTATCGCCGAAACCCAGGATATTCACCGCTGCCGCGGAATCTCCTCCGCCGATGATCGTGGTGGCATCCAAATCCGCCAGAGCCTTAGCAACCGCAATGGTGCCTGCCGCAAAATTGGACATCTCAAATACGCCCATCGGTCCGTTCCATACAACGGTCTTGGCATCTTTTAAAGCATCCGCATACAGCGCCTGAGTCTTAGGTCCGATATCCAGTCCCATCTCGTCGGGAGCCAGGTCGCCTTCTACCACGCGGAAAGGAGCATCGTTGCTGAATTCTTTTGCAGCAACCGTGTCAACAGGCAGCAGCAGTTTCACGCCTTTTGTCTTTGCCTTCTCGACCATCTCTTTAGCATATTCCAGATAATCATCCTCTACGAGAGACTTGCCGATTTCCTCGCCCTGCGCCTTGGCAAAGGTATAGCACATGCCTCCGCCGATGATCAGGGTGTCCACCTTATCCAGCAGATTATTGATAACGGAAATCTTGGAGGATACCTTGGAGCCGCCCAGGATCGCTACAAACGGTCTCACCGGATTGTCCACCGCATTGCCCAGGAAATCGATCTCCTTCTGCATCAGATATCCTACCACAGCTGTGTCCACGAACTCTGTCACGCCTACGTTGGAGCAATGAGCCCTGTGAGCCGTGCCAAACGCGTCATTTACAAATACATCGCACAGAGAAGCCAGCTCTTTGCTGAAGGCCTCGCCGTTCTTAGTCTCTTCCGCTCTGTAACGGGTGTTCTCAAGAAGGATGATATCCCCGTCCTTCATAGCCTCTGCCGCAGCCTTCGCATTGGGGCCGACAACTTCGGGATCAGCAGCAAATTTCACTTCCTGGCCCAGCAGCTCGGACAGACGTGCAGCAACCGGCGCTAAGGATAATTCCGGCTTGGGTTCTCCCTTCGGCTTGCCTAAGTGGGAGCAGAGAATCACTCTGCCGCCGTCAGCGACTAATTTCTTGATGGTGGGCAGCGCGGCTACCAGGCGGTTTTCATCCGTGATCTTTCCATCCTGCAGCGGAACGTTGAAATCGCAGCGCACCAGAACTCTTTTGCCTTTTACATTAATATCGTCTACAGATTTTTTATTTAACATAGCCAAATCTCCTTATATGATTGAAGTATTTTCTGAAATTACGTAAAAACCAAAAACAGGGCCCGGTCCAAAGACCGGACCCTAAAGGTCAAAGATTAAGCAAGCTCAGCGAAGTATTTGATTGTTCTAACCATCTGGCTTGTGTAAGAGTTCTCATTGTCGTACCAGCTTACAACCTTTACTAAAGTTGTGCCGTCACCCATATCCATGCACTTTGTCTGAGTAGCATCAAATAAAGAACCAAAGGTAATGCCGATGATATCAGAAGATACCAGTTCTTCTTCGGTATATCCGAAGGATTCGCTCGCTGCTGCTTTCATAGCCGCATTCACTTCATCCGCAGATACTTTGCCGTCGCAGATCGCTACAAGCTGTGTTAAAGAGCCGGTCGGAACCGGAACACGCTGTGCACAGCCATCCAGAACGCCGTTTAATTCAGGGATAACCAGGCCGATCGCTTTTGCAGCGCCGGTGGAGTTGGGAACGATATTTACAGCTGCCGCGCGGGCTCTTCTTAAATCGCCCTTTCTCTGAGGTCCGTCCAGAGTCATCTGATCACCTGTGTAAGCATGAATGGTGGTCATATATCCCTTTTTGATCTTGCAGAGATTGTTTAAGGTATTTGCCATAGGAGCCAGGCAGTTTGTTGTACAGGATGCTGCGGAAATGATGGTGTCATCCTTTGTCAGGGTGTTCTCATTTACGCTGTAAACAACGGTAGGAAGATCATTTCCTGCAGGTGCGGAAATAACAACCTTCTTAGCGCCGGCTTTGATATGAGCTTCGGATTTTGCTTTGGAAGTAAAGAAGCCTGTACACTCCAGAACAACGTCTACTCCCAGCTCGCCCCAAGGCAGCTCTTCCGGATTAGCCTTTGCGTAGATCTTGATTTCTTTTCCATCTACAGTGATGGAGTCTTCGCCAGCTGTTACTTTATCTGCTAATGCATATCTGCCCTGTGCGCTGTCGTATTTTAACAGATGAGCTAACATTTTAGGGCTTGTCAGATCGTTGATTGCAACTACTTCGTAGCCTTCAGCTCCAAACATCTGTCTGAATGCCAGACGTCCGATACGTCCAAATCCATTGATCGCAACTTTTACTGCCATTTTCAATTCCTCCTAGAATGAAATTTATATATTTGATGATTGTTAAATTAACATCAACCCAGAATTATAATACCTAATTTGTCCAGAAATAGCAAGTGTTTTTTCGCAATTTCATAAAGCTTTTACATTTCGTGGTTACTGTTCACAGTTACCGAAAAATTCCCGCGTATGAGAGGGCAGGGTATGGTCCTCATT